>WNGQ01000062.1_pt1 | contig 110522 bp, 100 predicted proteins | sample 5407661 | NCBI WGS metagenome assembly WNGQ01 (sample SAMN13153382, study PRJNA577476) | soil metagenome | isolation source: 60 cm soil or saprolite under Garry oak tree replicate 2 | place: USA:California | collected 2016-06-15 | reverse complement strand
CTCGACCGTTTCAACGCGGTTATCGCCGACTTAGACAAATGGGAAAAACTGCGCTACGGCGGTTTCCCCGACGGCAAGTCGACAACCATGGTCTTCATGGTGCGGCGTGGCCCGCACGACACGTGGTCGGATGAGCCTCAGGACGTGTACGTCTTCGTGCTTGAGGACATTGATGAACTCTTCACCGAGATGGTGACTGCCAGCAACATCAACCCAACCTTTCTCGGCGAGCGCCATCGGCTCAAGCCCGCCATGCGCGAGTGGTACGCGAAGGACAACGACCATCCTTTGGCGAACGTGTTTCGGCTCGATCCTCCAGATGGGAGACCCAACGGCTACGGCTTCATCGTTGTAAGCAAGGTCTGGCAGTCAACTCGCCGATGGGCAGGACGGTTGAGCCGCAGCGTAGCTCACGTGCTCAACAAGAGGCGGAACTGACCAGGACATGCAGAAGGCCCCCAGGATTGCTCCCAGGGGCCTCAGTGGTCAGGAACAGGGGTTTAGGGACTGGTCTCTTCTGTTGGCTCAGGGTCAGGTTCGGCCGCTGACTCGGGACCGAGATCGGCCAGTGCTGCTGACAGGATCATGCGCAGGCTGCTCCGGTCGCCTGAGATGCCGACCTGCACGCCGGCACCGTCGCGGAACACCACCGTCATCATGGAGCCTGGCCGGTACTGCTCGACGGTCACCAGGCCTGATGGTTGAGCAGGTCTCCAGCGAACATCTGGAGATTGACGCGCGTCCCCACGTTGGGGATTCTGCTGCTGGCCATGGGAGCGGTTCCTCCTGTGGCTCAGGCCCCGGGTGTTGGCGCACGCCGGGGCCACTGATGGTAGGGTCCTGTTCCTCCTTTCACCAAAGGGGCTGGTCGGCCCTGGCCTGATGGCTAACTACTCGCCGGGTGGGTCAAAGTGCTGCTCCTCCAAGAGCAGGTCGGTGTCCTGGTCGATCAAGCTGGCACAGAGGTCACACAGGATCTCCCATGGCTCTGCACCCCAGAGCGGCACTCCGCACGCCTCACAGGCCCTGATGCTCGGCCTGGGCTTGTGCTCGTTCACGCCCGCTGGTCCAGACCGGCGATGTCGTCGTGGAACTTGCGGTGAGCTTCCTGAGCCCTCTCATGGGATGGGACCACCGCTGCGCAGCGGGCGCAGATGGTCAGATCGAAGTCCCCGGTGACTCCGTCGATGTCCAGGTAGGTCTCAGACACCATCGTCACTGCCCGGAACTTCAGCTCCTTGGACTGCCGACGGGCTGCCGGCTGGCTGTTCCCGTTGGCCTTGGTGCCGGTGCTCCTGGAGCTGGTGGCCTTGGTGGTGGCCTGCCTGCCCTTCGCCTGCTCCTGCTCGATGACCTTGCGAATCGCCCCATCGGTGGTGGCAGCTCCGGCCTTGGCAATGGTGGCCTTGGTGGTAGCGGCTGGCTTGGTGGTCCTGCTGGTCGTACGCTGAGCTGGCATCGCTCGTTCCTTTCAGGCTCTTGAGCGGTGTTGGCCCCGGAGTGGTGAAGTCACTACCGGGGCCTCTGCGTGCCAGGCCAGGACCGGCCAGTCCCTTTGGTGATGCTCTCTATTTAGTTCTCAATGTACCTTGTGTCTGTTAAAGCTTGTCATATGTCAGCACGGTCGGGTTCCCACGGCTCCGCGCCGACCTGGACGCCGACGCGTTCACCGCCGCGCTGGTGGAGGCCGAGCGGGTCCTGCTCCTGCCCGGGTCGGTGTTCGGCCACCCCGGCAACCACGTCCGCCTCGGCTTCGGCCGCCGCGACCTCCCCGACGCCCTGGCAGGCCTGACCCGCTTCGCCGGCAGCCACGTCGCCGCCCGCTGAGCCGGCGCCGAGACCCTGGCGTTCGAGCAGCTCTTCGGGGACGCCGGCTGGATGACGCGCTGGTGCTGCGCGCCTCAGCGGCGTATGAAGCCGCGGCGGGCGTGGGTGCGCAAAGCGTTCACCCGGCTCAGGGTGTTCACAACCTGAATTGTCACCTGAATTGTCACATCCAGCCCGGATACTTCGCGTGGAAGTTGATAGCGAAGGTCCGGCTGGCAGGTCCTGGTCGAGGTGGACTGCGAGGGATGCGTCAATCAGACTGGCTTCTTCCAGGACCTGTCCGCCCCGGTCCGTCCATGCTTGTCCGGCTTGTTAGCTCTGGATAGTGTCCCACCATGGCATTCCTGGACGCGCCGTTCCGCCTCGCGCTCGGCAACGGGGAGTCGCGCTACTACCCGGCCCATGTCCCGATCAAGGACCGGGCCGACCCTGGCCTTCGGTTCGAGCTCGCTCAGGGGCAGTCATGGCGGTGGTCGGGGAAAGACGGCCCGATCGAGGTGGAACTCGTCGACGTCCTCGCCGCGGCCACGCTGGAGACCCTCAGTGGCATCCAGGTGCTGCGCGGCCCGATCCTCTCCATGCACGCCCTCGCCCTGGTGACCGCGCTGCGCAACGGTGACCTCGACCTGGCCGAGTGCCTCGAGCGGCAGCAGGAGGCTGTCGTCGACAGCATCGACGAGTGGCAGCTGGGCGAGCTCATGGAGCCGCCCGTGCGCTACCGGACGATCAAGAACTACAAGCTCAACACGCCTCAGCGGCTCCCACCGCCTATCCAGGTCGTCGGCAACCGCCAGACGGTCTGGCTGTGGGCTCGCACCCAAGCCAGGGCGTGGATCGCGGCCCGGCCAGGCGTCGCCTGGCGAAGCGGTTTGACCGACGACGAGATCCGGGCCTCCGGCCGCCGCCTCCCCGGGCGGCCCCGGCGCTCGGCGGACAACTGACGCCGTCAATCCTCCCTGCTGGAGGCCGTGACCCCGGCTCGTGTTCCGGCCTGGTTGTCACAGGTACCGGATACGCTCTTCTACGTAGAGAAGAACCTACCTATGCTGACGACAGCAGGGCGAGGAGAGCACCCATGTCCGTTACCAACGATTTCCGGCAGGCGCCGGACGAACCCATGCACGACCTCACCCAACTGGCCCGCCGCTTCCCCGAGGGCTTCATCGAGCGCAAGGACGGCATCGACTATGTCGCTCATCACGTTGTCACCCAGCGCCTGCTGAGCATCGTCGGCCCGTTCGACTTCGAGCTCGTGGAGATCATCCGGGGCGACGTGGCCGCGGCCGCGCCCATCCCGAACGGCAGGAGCCGCCGGGCCAGAGCCGGCACGCCGGCGCTCCACAACGTCGCGGTCGGCGGCGTGTGGCGGCTGACCTGCGAGATTGACGGCCGTCGGGTCCGTATCGAGGAGATAGGCGACGTCGGCGACGTGCACAACTGGCCGCACGACGGCGCTCGGCTCAAGGACGCCGCCTCCGACGCGCTCAAGCGCTGCGCCATGCGCCTCGGTCTGGGGCTGCATCTGTGGGCACAGGAGCACTACTTTCTCGACCGCCAGCTCTGGGCGAGCCTGGAGCAGCCGGGCAACGCGGCCGAGGCTGAGGAGGCGGCGGCCCGACAGCCTGGGCCGGCGGGCGAAGGACCGGCCGGTCCCAAGCCGACCGCCGAGCCGGAGGCGGGCGACGACCCCGCGGCGGCCGCGTCCGCGCTGGATGCCAAGCGGATGCCGGTCTCCGGCATGGCCGAGTGGGAGCAGCCGGACGAGAGGCTCGTCGAGCGGTTCGACGCGTTGGTCGAGGCGGCCAGGGTCAGCGCCGCCGACGCGCGCGAGTTCCTGCGCGGCAGTCCCTACTACAGCGGGGTGTCCGACCCCCGGCACATGCACGGCCCCACGCTCGCCCGCCTGGTCGAGCGCATGGGCCAGGAGGGTGCTGAAGGGGCGTCCGGCCTGGCTGCGTTCCGAGCCAAGGTCGAGGAGGTCCTCGGCAGCAGGTCCGGTTGACCCTGAGCAGCCGGTCCTTGCCGGCCGCGCTTCATTCACTGTGGGTGAAATCATATGACACTGAATCATTTCGACCAGAGGCCAGTGCCAGCCACCGACTCGACCCCGGACTCGGCGCCGCCCTCACCTCCGGGGATCGCCTCCATCGCTGACGCGCTGCGCGAGGCCGCCCGGCTGGCCGCCGTCCGCGACCTGCTGGCCGAGCGCGAGCAGGAGCTCCGGGCATGGCTCGAGGCCAAGGCCGCTGCCCACACCGCCGCCGAGGGGACCGCCTTCAACTGTCCGGTCAAAGGCCTCGGCCGGGCCTACGTCACCGAGCCCGGCATCCGCCTGGAGCCGCTCGACCGGGCCGCCTTCGGAGCGTGGGCCCTGGCCAACCGGCCGGGCGACGCGCGTCGCCGTCTCGTGGCGGTGGCCGAGCGGATCGACCGCTGGCTGAACGCGCCCACGGGCGACGCCGGGGACCGGGCCGCGCGGCTCCGGGAGCTGCTCGACGACCCCAAGGCGGTGAAGGAGAGCGTCCTGCTGAGCGAGGGGCTGCTGGACGACTTGGCGGCGACCTGCGACGTGACCGAAGACGGCACCGTGGTCGACGTCGAGACGGGCGAGACCGTGCCAGTTCACGCCGTCCCCAACTCGTCGCCAACCCTGGTCATCAAGGTGGACCGGCCCGCCAGGCGTCGCTTCGCCGCCGAGCTGCGCCGTCGCTTGCCGATGCTCGGCCAGCCCGCCGTGCGCCCCGCACCTTCGGCTGCCTTCGACGGACAGCCCGGCGAGGGCCGGCGGGCGGGGTGAGATCACCGGGGAGCGGCGTCCCCCCGCTCGAACAAACGTTCTACCAAGAGTAAAATTGCCCGATGTTGAACCGACGTTGAACCAGGGAGAGGAGCTCAAGGGTGAGCGATAACCAGGTCACGCTCGTCGGCAACCTGACCGACGATCCGGAGCTGCACTACACGCCAAACGGCGTACGCCAGCAGGAGCCTGCGCAAGGGCTCACGCTGCGTGGTCATCGGGCGCCTCAAGGCCCGGTCCTGGGAGACCCCCGAGGGCCAGCGCCGCTCGCTCGTGGAGGTCGAAGCCGACGAGGTGGCGGCGAGCTTGCGGTTTGCGCCCGTCACGCTCGACCAGCGGGACAAAAGGACAGCTCCGGCCGAGGGCGACGACGCCCACCAGGATCCCGCAAGCTCACCGCCGTCCAGTCCCTCGAGTCGCGCTCTGGACGAGGTGCCGTTCTGAGCGATGCCTCGCCTCCGGCCAGCGCCACCGGCCCGCCCATGGACGCACGGTCCGAGCCGAGACTCGGGCGATAGCGGGCCCCGAACCTGAGGACGCCGCATGACTCTGTCCCCGACGACCTCCACGCCACCGCCGCCAACCGACTCCCCGGCCGTCCTGACGGCTGTGCTGGAGCGCGTGACCTACAGCAACGAGGAGACCGGCTATACCGTCGCCCGGGTCACCACCGGTCGGGACGGCGACCTGCTCACCGTGGTCGGCCCATTGGCCGGCGCGCAGCCAGGTGAGCACCTGCGCATGGAAGGGCGCTGGCGGAACCACGCTATGTACGGCCGCCAGTTCGAGGTGCACGGCTACACCACCGTGCTCCCGGCCACCGTCCAGGGCATCCGCCGCTACCTCGGCTCCGGGCTGATCAAGGGCATCGGCCCCAAGATGGCGGAGCGGATCGTCGACCACTTTGGAGTGGACACGCTCCGCGTCCTAGAGGAGGCGCCGGAGCGTCTGCACCAGGTGCCCGGGCTCGGCCCCAAGCGCACCACGCTCATCGAGCGGGCGTGGGAGGAGCAGAAGGCTATCAAAGAGGTGATGGTCTTCCTCCAAGGCGTCGGCGTGTCCACCTCGCTGGGCGTGCGCATCTACAAGACCTATGGGGACGAGGCCGTCAGGATCGTTACCGAGGAGCCCTACCGACTCGCCATGGACATCTGGGGAATCGGCTTCAAGACCGCCGACAAGATCGCCCAGAACCTCGGTATCGCCTACGACAGCGCGGAGCGGGTCAAGGCCGGGCTGCGGCACACCCTCTCGGAGGCGAGCGAGGCCGGCCACTGTCACCTGCCCCAGACCGAGCTGATCGCCAAGGCGTCCGAGATCCTGGGCGTGCGGCCGGCGCTGGCCGAGACCTGCCTGGAGGAGCTGGTGCGCGAGCGGGGGGTGATCCGCGACCAGGTCCCGATCCCCGCATTCGACGACAACGTGCCAGCCATCTACCTGGTCCCGTTCCACCGAGCCGAGGTGTCGCTCTCCGCCGGGCTCCTGCGCGTGCTGCACGCCCCTGAGCAGACCGATCGGCTCCCATGGTTCAGGACCGTGGACTGGACGGTGGCATTGGAGTGGCTGCACCGGTCCACCGGCCACCGGCTCACCCACGAGCAGGCCGCGGCGGTGCGCCTGGCGCTCACCGAGCGGGTGGCGGTGGTGACCGGCGGCCCGGGCTGCGGCAAGAGCTACACCATGCATGCCGTCGTCACCCTCGCCCGGGCCAAGAAGGCCAAGGTGATCCTGGCCGCGCCCACGGGCCGGGCCGCCAAGCGCCTCTCCGAACTGGCCGGCATGGAGGCCCAGACGCTGCACCGGGTACTCGAGCTGCGTCCCGGCGGGGAGGCGGCCTTCGACCATGATCGTCCGCTCGACGCCGACCTGATCGTCGTCGACGAGGCCTCCATGCTGGACGTGCTGCTGGCCAACAAGCTCGTCAAGGCCGTTCCCTCCGGCGCGCACCTGCTGCTGGTCGGCGACGTCGACCAACTGCCCAGCGTCGGCCCCGGGGAGGTGCTGCGCGATCTGCTCGATGCTCACAGGCCCGAGGCGGCCGCCGGCGACTTCCCAGGCCAGCGGGGCAGGGCCGTCGACGTGATCCCCCGCGTCCGCCTGACGCGCATCTTCCGGCAGGTCCAGGAGAGCGGGGTGGTCACCAACGCCCACCGCATCAACGCCGGGCAGCCGCCCGTGACCCGAGGGCTGCCTGACTTCTTCCTCTTCCCCGAGGAGGACCCGGAGCGGGTCGCCGACCTCGTGATCGACGTCGTCGCCAACCGCCTGCCGCGGCGCTTCGGCGTGGACCCGCAGCGCGACGTGCAGGTGTTGTGCCCCATGTACCGCGGGCCGGCCGGGGCGGCGGCGCTCAACGAGCGCCTCCAGCAGGCGCTCACCCCGGGATCTCCCGACCTCCCCGAGCGCCGCTTCGCCGGCCGCACCTACCGGCTCGGCGACAAGGTGATGCAGATCCGCAACGACTACGACAAGGGTGTGTTCAACGGCGCCTGGCTCATGCTGCAGCGCAACCTGCTCTACACGGCCGTCACCAGGGCCAAGGGCATGGTCGTGCTCGTCGGCTCGAGGCGTGCGCTCGCCAGGGCCGTCCGCACGACCAGGGCGGGACGCCGCTACACGGCCCTCGATGAGCGGCTGTGCCGCGGGAGCCGACGGGTGGCGGAAGCACTGCTACAGCGTTCGGGCGACCACCCCCGGTGAGGTGAGACAGGTTCCCGGCCGGGTCAGCTCCAGCTTGCAGGCGCCCCCTCACCGGACCCTCAGATGCCCGGTGCCGATGCGCATCAGGGAGCCCTCTGTGCGCCGGCCCTCGGCCCGATAAACGAAGCGGATGGTCTCGCCCTCCTCGGCGTGAGCGATGGCTTCCCGCCCGGTCAGGTCGGCCTGCTCGTCGCTGTCCTTACCTGGGCGCACGACGAACCGGACCAGCTCAGGCTGGGCTGGGAACCGCTGACCGTTGCCGGTGGTGTAGCCGAACAGGAGTCGGGCCAGCTCCGCTTTGGAGTCGAGCGGCCGATACTCGGCGAGACGATGGTCGAAGACCATGACGTCGTACATGGAGCACTGCTCCTCCTGGACGGTTGTGGCAGTCTATGGCACAGTCCCGGCGACAGGCAGAAGACGGCCGCGGTGTACCAGCGCCTGGATAACGCCTCCTGGGCTGGTTCACGCAACGTGATGAGGCCTCGGCGGTGAAGTCCACTCAACCGTCGGGTCATCACCGCCGCCAGGCCGCCTACAGCAGAGCAGGGCGATAGTAGCCGGCGCGACCAGGCTGTGCCCGGCTGCACGACGTGTCGCTCCGCGGGCTCAGGCCGTCTCGACGTCCTGTGCCATGCCGCGCAGGTCGGTGGCCAGTTCGCCGAGCTGCCCCAGCCCGGCATTCCCGCTCAGTCGCTCGGCCCGGCCGGCCAGGTCCCCGAGCCGCTCGGCCAGGATCCGCCAGGCCGCCTGGCGGTGCGGCAGCACGTAGAAGGACGGCTGCACGATCTCGAAGGCCGGCCCGGCCAGCACCCCGGGCCGCTCCGGCCCGACCGGCAGGGTGGTCAGGACGCTGCCCAGCGGACGCATCACCCAGTTCATCAGGTGCTTGGCAACGGTGGCCAGCGTGGTGACCTGCTCGGCGCTCTCCCCGCTGTGCACGAAGTAGCGGCTCAGGGCCTGCAAGGTCGTCTCGTAGACCGCGTTGAACAGGTCGGCAACCTCGGCGGTCAGCGGATCGGTGATCAGCATCGTCTCCGCCTCCACATCAGGGGGCCGTCGCACGTAGGCCGGCTCGACCGGCCGGGCCGGCTCGAAGCCGGGGTCGGCCGCCCTGGTCGCGAGGTAGTCGTCGAGCAGGGCGACGAACTTGCCGAAGTGGGCGTTGCGCCAGTCCCCGCGGGCGCCCTCGCCCTGCTCCACGATCAGCTCGATGGCGGCCCTCGCCGAGCCAAGGTCGGTGACCGCGGTCAGCTCCGCCCACTCGAACACCTCGGTGGTCGCCTGCGCCTCTGGCGGTCCGATGAACACCCCGCCCTCGCCGCGACGGTCCACCAGCCGCTCCAAGCCCTGCTCGATGCCGCGGTACAGATGCCCGACGGTCTGGTAGTCCTCCGGGACGGCCATGAGCGAATCGCCGTCGGTCAGCGGCTGGGCCTGGCCGACGGCGGCGAAGCCCTCCGCGTCGTCCAGGTCCATCCCCTCGGGGCGCTCCAGATAGATGAAGTGGCGCAAGGCTCGCTCGCCGAACGGCACCAGCGCGATCTGCACCCCCGGCGGGTACCAGCGCGACAGGATGGGAAAGTTCGGCCGGTGCAGGTGCGGCGCCGCCCCGATCGCGGTGAGCAGGTTCGTGGCCAGGGCCAGGTGCAACATCTCCTGCTTGGTCACATCCACGATCGCCGCCTCCCACGCGGCCACCTTGGCCTGTTGCTCGGCGCTGAGCCCCTCCTGCTGGGTCCGCCTGAGGGTGAACTGGGCAAACATGTACTCGCACATCAGCCCGTGCTCCAGCTCGCATGCCTGGGTGAGCAGCCAGACCAGCTCCTCCCGGCTCGCAACCCGCAGCGGGGACTCGACTACCATCGGGGCCTCCTGCTTCGTCGGCGTCAGCGGCCGATGCTACCGCCCAGCGCGACGCCGGCCGCTCGAGAGCCCGACGGGCGGGCTCCGGGAAGAGTACGGCCGAGCGTCTGCGGTAAATCGCGGCCCGTGATCGTGCCGCTTGGGAAAGAGAAGCGGCACGAATGATAGGTGAGCGCCGGCCTCGTTCCCTGCCGCGCGGCCCCAGCCGTCCGTATCGTAGTTCGGAGCGCCACGGCAACGACGGAGGAGCCCAGATGCCCGCCGATATCCAGCAACTCCCCGACGACCTGCCAGTTCCCGTCGACGACGGGGCCTGCGACCACCTGACCGGCATGGACGTGCCCGGGGTGGCGCTGCCGTCGACCGGCGGCGGCACCGTGCGGCTGGACGACCCCGCCGGGCCGCGCACCGTGGTCTTCGTCTATTCGCTGACGGCCAAGCCGGGCGAGGAGCCTCCAGGAGGCATGGCCGGCTGGACCGCGATCCCCGGCGCCCGCGGGTGCACCTCGCAGGCCTGCGCCTACCGCGACGAAGCCGAGCAGTTCCGGCGGCTCGGCGTGCGCCTCTACGGCCTGAGCACCCAGGACAACGCCTACCAGGTCGAGCTGGCCGCCCGGCTGGGCCTCCCCTACGAGGTGCTGAGCGACGCCGGCCTGGAGCTGACGCGCGGCCTGCACCTGCCGACCTTCCAGGTGGAGGGCAGGACGTTGCTGAAGCGCCACACCCTGGTGATCGCCAGGGGCCGCATCGAGCACGTGTTCTACCCGGTGTTCCCGCCCGACCAGGACGCCAGCCACGTACTCGTCTGGCTCACGGCGCACTAGCCAGCCCCAGGGGCGCCAGACGTGGCGCCCGATGGCTCAGGCCTCGATCTTCTGGCCCTTGCCGATCACCACCACGCCGTCGTCGGAGATGGCGAAGCGCTCGCGGTCCCGCTCGGGGTCCACGCCGATGCGGGCACCCTCTGGGACCTGCACGTTCTTGTCCATGATCGCGCGGCGGACCACGGCGCCGACGCCCACGTCGACGCCGTGCATCACCACCGAGTCCTCCACCAGCGCGCCCTCGCGGACCCGCACACCAGGCGAGAGCACCGAGCGCCGCACGGTGCCGCCGGAGACGATCACCCCGGCGCAGACCATCGAGTCGATCGCGTGGCCGACGCTGCCAGGGGTCTCGAGCACGAACTTGGCGGGCGGCAGGGGCTCGTGCCAGGTCAGGATGGGCCACTGGTCGTTGTAGAGGTTGAAGATCGGCTGCACCGAGATCAGGTCCATGTGGGCGTCGTAGTAGGCGTCGAGGGTGCCGACGTCGCGCCAGTAGCCGCGGTCGCGGTCGGTCGCGCCGGGAACGTGGTTGCCGGCGAAGTCGTAGACCTCCGCTTCGCCGGCAACCACCAGCGAGGGCGCGATGTCGCCGCCGAGGTCGTGATTGGAGCCCTCATCGGCGGCGTCCAGGGAGACCGCCTCCACCAGCGTGCTGGTGGTGAACACGTAGTTGCCCATCGACACGAAGGACTGGTCGGGAGCGTCGGCCAGCCCGGGAGGGTCGGCGGGCTTCTCCAGGAAGGCGCGGATGTGGCGGCCGTCGACATCGGTGTCGATCACTCCGAAGGCGCTGGCCTCGCTTCTGGGCACGCGGATCCCGGCCACCGTGAGCCCGGCGCCGGAGGCCACGTGCTGCTCCACCATCTGGCGCGGGTCCATGCGGTAGATGTGGTCGGCGCCGAAGACGATCACGTAGTCCGGCCGCTCGTCCTGGATCAGGTTCAGGCTCTGGAAGATCGCGTCCGATGAGCCCGCGTACCAGCGCGGGCCGCGGCGCATCTGCGCCGGCACCGGGGTGACGTAGTTGCCGAGCAGCGGCGACATCCGCCAGGTGGTGGCGATGTGCCTGTCCAGGCTGTGGCTCTTGTACTGGGTCAACACCACGATGCGCAGGTAGTCGGCGTTGACCAGGTTCGAGAGCGCGAAGTCGATCAGCCGGTAGTCGCCGCCGAACGGCACCGCGGGCTTGGCGCGATCGGCGGTGAGCGGCGCGAGCCGCTTGCCCTCGCCCCCCGCCAGGACCATCGCGAGCACCTTTGGCGCCACCATGGCGCTAGCGTACCTCGGCAGGCCTCAGGCGCCGAGAACCCTGGCGATCGACTCCGCGAAGGGCGGGCGCAGCACGCCGGCGTCGGTGATGAAGCCGCTGATCAGGCCGGCCGGGGTGACGTCGAAGGCGGGGTTCCACGCCTCCGCCCCCGCGGGCGCGACCATGACGCCCCCCAGCTTGCGCAGCTCGTCGGCGGAGCGCTCCTCGATCACGATCCGGTCGCCGTCGGCGGTCTGGGGGTCGAACGACGACAGCGGGCCGACCACGTAGAACGGGATGCCGTGGGAGCGGGCCAGCACCGACAGCCCGTAGGTCCCCACCTTGTTGGCGGTGTCGCCGTTGCGGGCGACGCGGTCGCAGCCCACCAGCACCGCCTCGACCATGCCGCGGGCCATGGCCGCGGCGGCGGCGCCCTCGGCCAGCAGGGTCACCGGGATGCCGGCGTCCAGCAGCTCCCAGGCGGTCAGCCGCGCGCCCTGCAGCAGCGGCCTGGTCTCGGAGGCGAGCACCTGGACCGGCTCTCCCGCGGCGGCCATCGCGTAGACCACGCCCAGTGCGGTCCCCAGCCCAGCGGTGGCCAGCCGGCCGGCGTTGCAGTGGGTGAGCAGGCGCCGCCTGCCGGCCAGCTCCGCCCGGCCGAACTCGGCCATACGCCGGCAGGCGGCGCGGTCCTCCTCGAGCACCCGCCTGGCCTCCTCGAGGGCGCGGCGGCGCATCTGGGAGGCGTCGCCGGCGCCGCCTTCCGCGGCCGCGGAGGCCTCCGGACGATCGGCGCCGCCGGCGGCGGCGACCACGCGGCGCACGGCCCAGCTCAGGTTCACCGCTGTCGGGCGCGCGGCCTCCAGCTCGGCGGCGATCTCGTCGAGCGCCGCGCCGGCCTGCTCCGCGGTCCGTGGCCGGCGCTCGTCGAGCCCGAGCACCACGCCGAAGGCGGCGGCGACGCCGATCGCCGGCGCGCCCCGGATCGCCAGGCGCCGCAGCGCGCCCACCACCTCGGCGACCGTCCGCAGCTCCAGCACCACCAGCCGCTCGGGCAGCAGCGTCTGGTCGATCGCCTCCAAGCGGCCATCCCGCCAGGCGACCGCGCTGCGCAGCTCCAGTTGGCCAGTGTCCATCCCCGCCCAGTTTTGCCGCCCGCCGGCACCGCCGCAAACCGCCGAGGCCGGCCGGGCCGGGGCATGCGGGGCCTCGCGGGGCTGGGCCGCCGCCCGGCCTCGGAGCGGCCAAGATCCCCCATCGGAGGGAGGCCGCGGCCACGGCGGTTGCCCGATACTGGTGGGCATGGACCTCCGACCCTGGCAGCGCGCGGCCCGAGCGCTCGGATCGCCGCTCGAATGGATGCGCGCGCATCCGTTCGCCGCCGACAGCCTGCTGGCGCTGCTGCTGACCGGCGTGTCGATGGTGCCGCTGTGGCTGGGCACCAGCCAGGACGAGCACCGCGCCCCGAGCCTGCCGGCGATCGCCCTGGTCCTGCTCATCAACCTGCCGCTGGCCTGGCGCCGCCGCCACCCGCTGGCGGTCGGGACGCTGGTCGCCGCCGCCGCGATCGGCTACGGCATCGCCCCCTACCCCGACCTGGGGGTTCCGGTGCCGCTGGGAGCGCTGGTCGCCTTCTACACCGCGATGGCGTACTCCCCGCGGCGCATCGCCACGCTGATCGGCGCCGGAGCCTGCGCGGTGGCGCTGGGCGGCATGCTGCTGCCGGTGACCGACGCCGACCCGGTGGACTTCGCCTTCGTCGCGCTGCTGCTGGGCGCCACCTGGGCGCTCGGCGACAGCGCCCGCACCCGCCGCGCCTACACCGCGGAGCTGGAGGCGCGCGCCGCCCGGCTGGAGCGCGAGCGGGAGCTGGAGGCCAGCCGCGCGGCCGCCGAGGAACGCGCCCGCATCGCCAGGGAGCTGCACGACATGATCGCCCACCACGTCAGCATGATGGTCGTCCAGGCCGAGGCCGGCCCGGTGGTGGTCGAGCGGGAGCCTGCCACGGCCGCGCAGGCGTTCGACTCGATCGGCGCCATCGGCCGCCAGGCGCTGGCCGAGATGCGCCGGCTGCTGGGCGTGCTGCGCTCAGACGACGACCGCTCCGGCCCGAGCTTGGGCCCGCAGCCCGGGCTGGACCAGCTCCCTGCGCTGGTCGAGCAGGCCAGGGAGGCCGGACTGGAGGCGCGGCTCGAGGTCCAGGGCGAGCCCCGCCCGCTGCCGCCGGGGATGGACCTTTCGGCCTACCGGATCGTGCAGGAGGCGCTCACCAACGCGGTCAGGCACGCCGGTCCCAGCACCGCCCGCGTGCTGATCCGCTACGGCGACGCCGACCTGCGCCTGGAGGTCCGCGACGACGGGCTCGGCCCCAGGGCCGGCAACGGCGCCGGCCACGGGCTGATCGGCATGCGCGAGCGGGTCAACCTGTTCGGCGGCGAGCTGGACGCCGGCCCCCGCCCCGACGGCGGCTTCGCGGTTGCCGCCCGCCTGCCGCTGCCCTCCAGCTGACTCACTCGACCTCGACGCCGAAGACGTCGGGGAACCCCTTGCGGCCGTGGTCGGTGACGTGGACGGCGCGGCTGCGCTCGGCCCGCCGGATCCAGCCGAGGTCGAACAGGCGGTCGGTGAGCGCGGCGCCGACCGCGCCGGCCAGGTGCGGGCGCTGCTCGCTCCAGTCGATGCAGTACCTGACGGCCGGGCGCCGCGGCGGCAGGGCGTCGAGGTCGACCCCGAACTCCTCGAGGAAGACCGCGCCCTTTTCGGTGACCCCGAAGCGGATGGCGCGGCCGGGCGAGGACAGCCGGTCGCCGGCTGCCAGTCCCTGCCCGAAGTGGTCGGGCTCCAGGAACTCCCGCTCCAGCAGGGCGTCCATCACCGCCACGCCGGCCCGGCCCGCCAGGTGGTCGTAGCAGGTGCGGGCGGAGCGCAGCGCCTGCGCGCGGGTCCCCTCGCGCAGCGACCGCACCGGCGACGGCGGCGCGACCCGCGCGAGGGCCTCCAGGAGGTCCGCCACGTGGGGGCCGGACAGCCGGAAGTAGCGGTGGCGGCCGTGCCGCTCCACAGTGAGCAGCCCGGCGCGCACCAGCCGGGACAGGTGCTCGCTGGCGGTCGACGGCGCCACGCCCGCTTCCGCGGCCAGCATGCTGGCGGGGAGGGCCCGGCCGTCCCCCAGCGCCGCCAGCACCCGGCACCGGCCGGGGTCGGCCAGGACCGAGGCGATCGCCGCGATGTCCGCGTCTCCGCTCATGCACGGATTCTAGCGCGACCACACTTCGTCTCCGGCCGAACTGCCGGCATGGCGCCGGCCATGCTGCTGCCCGCCACCGTCTTCGCCGCCGGGGCGGTGCTGTCGTCGACGACCCTCAGGACGCGCCAGGCTGGATGAGGCCGACCTCGTAGGCGAGGATCACGGCGTGGATACGGTCGCGCAGCCCCAGCTTGGCCAGCACGTTGCCGACGTGGGTCTTGACCGTCTGCTCGCTGATCACCAGCTCGGACGCGATCTCGGCGTTGGAGTGCCCGCGGCACATCAGCCCGAGGACCTCCCGCTCCCTGGCGGTCAGCGCCTCCAGGGCGGCGGGGGCGGCGTGGACCGGCCGCGGCCGCCTGGCGAACTCGCCGATCAGCCGCTTGGTGATCGAGGGCGCCAGCAGCGCCTCGCCGGCGGCCACCACCCGCACCGCCGCGACCAGGTCCTCGCGGCGGACGTCCTTCAGCAGGAAGCCGCTCGCCCCGGCGCGCAGCGCCTCGTAGACGTACTCGTCGAGGTCGAAGGTCGTCAAGATCAGCACCTTGACGGGATTGCTGGCGCCCGGCCCGGCGAGCCGCCTGGTCGCCTCGAGCCCGTCCAGCCGCGGCATGCGGATGTCCATCAGCACCACGCCGGGCCGCAGGCGCCGGGCGGCCTCCACCGCCTCCAGCCCGTCGACCGCCTCGCCGACGACCTCGACATCTGGTTGCGCCTCAAGGATCATCCGGAAGCCGGCGCGCACCAGCCCCTGGTCGTCGACCACCAGCACCCGGATCACCGGGTCACTCCGGCGCCGGGCCGTCGAAGCTCGGCGGCCGCTTGGCGCGCAGCGAGGCGATGCCCTCGCGCACGTCCGGCCCGGCGAAGCCCATGAACTCCAGCGCGAGCGAGGTGTCGAAGGTCGGGCCGGCGAGCCGCAGCCAGTTGTTCAGCGCGTACTTGGTCCAGCGGATGGCGCTCGGCGAGGAGGCCGCCAGCTTGCTGGCGACGTTCAGGGCGGTGTCGTGGAGCTTCTGGTCGTCCACGCACAGCGACACCAGTCCGATGCGCTCGGCCTCCTCGCCGGAGACGGGCTCGCAGAGCAGCAGGTGGTACTTGGCCTTGGCGAGCCCGCACAGCAGCGGCCAGACGATCGCCGCGTGGTCGCCGGCGGCCACGCCGAGCCGGGTGTGCCCGTCGATGATGCGGGCGGTGCGCGCCGCGATGGAGACGTCGGCGAGCAGGCCGACCACCAGGCCGGCCCCGACCGCCGGCCCGGCCATCGCCGACACCACCGGCTTGGCGCAGTTGACCAGGTTGTAGACCAGGTCGCGCGCCTCGCGGAGCACCTGGATGCGGGTGGCGAAGTCCTCGGTCATCGCCTCGACCAGGTCGAGGTCGCCGCCCGAGGAGAAGGCGTCGCCGGCGCCGCGCACGATCACCGCGCGCACCTCGGGGTCCTGGTCGATGGTGAGCCAGACCTTGGACAGGTCGCGGTGCATGGCCGCGTCGACGGCGTTGAGCCTACCCGGCGTGTCGAGCACGATGCGCAGGACGCCGGCGCCGGGCTGGTCGAAGGACAGGCTCGGGTGGGCGGCGGCGTAGCGCTCGCGCATCTGGTTCGAGGTCATGGGCTCCTCTCGTCGAGGTGGCGGTGGACAGCCGCCATCGCGGTGGTGACGGCCTGGCGGGACTCCGCCGCATGCCACATCCTGCGCCCATCGCCGGACCCTTGACCAAGCCGGGCGGCCGCTGGCCGGGTCGTCAGGGAGCGGGATGGTGCCCGGCGGGCGCGGGAGCGACCAGGGTGCGGAGCGCTTGCCTGAACCGGCGCGCGCCGGCGTCGCCGAGGGGGGCGAGGAAACGGCGCTCCGCTTCGCGGGTCGCGCGGGTGGCCTCATCCATGACCCGGCGGCCTTCGGCGGTCAGCTCGACCACGTTGCGGCGCCGGTCGCCGGGATGCGGACGGCGTTCCACCAGGCCTTTGGCCTGGAGGCCGTCGAGCAGGGCGACCATGGTGGTGCGGTCGATCGCCAGCCGCTGGGCCGCCTGATGCTGGGACAGCGAGCCACCGTCGGCGAGCACGCTGAGCACGGCCAGCTCGCGCCCGACGATCCCCAACGGCCGCAGGGCCGGCTCGGAGAGCGCGGCGAGCTCGATCTGCGCGTGCTTCAGGAGGAACCCGAGGCGGTCGGCGAGCGGGGCGGGCGGCCACTCCTCGGGCCGCTCGCCGTCATGGGCTCCGGCTCCAGCGTGACTCGACATGCCGACATTCTACTGCTAGGCTGACCTTCAGCTTTACTGACGATCTAGATGACTGACATTGGACGCGGAGGTGCGTGCATGCAGGCCCTAAGGTTCGGGTTGAAGCCGGCGCTGCAGCTCAACACGGTGGAGACGCTGCGGCGGATGTGGACGATCGCCGACGAGGGTGGGTTCGATGGCTGCTGGGTGATCGACCACTTCGCGGCGCTGGGCCCGGACCGAACCGGCGACGTGTTCGAGGCCTGGACGACGCTGGCCGCGATGGCGCAGGCGACCAGCCGGGTGCGCCTCGGCTCCATGGTCACCGGCAACTCCCACCGCCATCCCGGCATGCTGGCCAAGATGGCGGTCACCGTCGACCACCTGTCTGGCGGGCGGCTGGACATGGGGATCGGCGCCGGCGGGGACGAGATGGTCCACGACATGTTCGGGGTACCCCTCGGCTCCATCAGGGATCGGATCGACAGCCTTGCCGAGGCCTGCCAGATCCTCAAGCTGCTCTGGAGCGAGCCGGCCACGTCCTTCGACGGGCGGCACTACCGCCTGGCCGAGGCGGTGGCCAGCCCCAAGCCGGTGCAGCGTCCGCACCCGCCCCTGTGGGTGGCCGGCAGCGGCGAGCGGCGCAGTCTACGCGTTGTCGCCGAGCACGCCGACGTGTGGATCAACGCCAACATGCCCGGAACGCCGCCCGAGGAGGTGGCGCGGCTCTCCGGCGTGCTCGACCGGCGCTGCGAGGACGTCGGTAGGGACCCAGCCACGATCCGCCGCGCCGTGCAGCTGCTCATGCCGGCCGGCCCCGACGAGGCCATGCGGCTGGTCGAGGCGCACGTCCGGTTCGGGTTCACCGAGATCGTCCTCATGATCTGGGACGCCGGCGCCGCCGGCATCGCCGCGGCCGAGGCCGCCGCGGACCTGCTCCCCAAGCTGCGGTCGCTGGGCTGAGCGCAACGGGACGCGGGCTCGGCGTCGCTTGGCGCGCGACGGGCTACTTTGCGTACGGTTCCGTTGGGGGTGATCGGATGGTGGGAGGAGCCGCCGCGCCAGCGGCCGAGCCGCTGCACGGTGAGGTCGTGCGCCTTCGTCCCGTGACGAGCGGCGACGCCGCCCGCCTGGCCGAGATCGTCACCGATCCCCGGGTCGCGCCATGGTGGGGCACCTTCGACCTGGACCGGGTCCGAGACGAGATGGTCGATCCCCAGGACGGCACGGTGACCCTCACGGTGGAAGCCGACGGCCAGGTGATCGGGCTCGTCCAGTACTGGGAGGAGACCGACCCCGACTACCGCCACGCCGCCATCGACATCTTTCTCGATCCCGCCTGGCACGGCCGAGGCCTCGGCGCCGACGCGGTCCGCACGCTGGCCCGCTACCTCTTCGAGCACCGCGGCCACCATCGCCTCACCATCGACCCCGCCGCCCACAACCAGCGCGCGATCCGCTCCTACCAACGCGTCGGTTTCCGCCCCGTCGGCATCATGCGCCGCTACGAACGCTCCCCCGACGGCACCTGGCACGACGCCCTCCTGATGGACCTGCTCCCAGAGGACCTTTCCCCGCCTTCATGACCGCGGGGAGCCGACCAGCCGGCATCAGGCGGGAGGTGGCCCAGACGATGCCCGCGCGGTATCTGGACACCGCCGCCACCAACGAGGCGACTTGAGATTTGTAGATATCGCTGGCCGGAGGGGGCCGTCGCTGGTCACCGCTAGGCCCGCTGGTCCTTGACCACCTGGCCGCCCTTGACCACCAGCACGACACGCCGAGGGTCGTCCAGCACCCCGGGCTCCCCCAGCGGGTCGCCCGCCACCGCGATCACGTCCGCCACCATGTCCTCGGCCACGCGACCGACCCGCTCCGCCACCCGCAGGATCCCGGCGTTGGCGGACGTCGCCGAGGTGATCGCCGCCATGGGCCCGAGCAGCTCGGACTTGATCACCAGCTCCAGCCCCCGGTGCTCCTGCTTGGGCCCGAGGATGTCCGAGCCCGAGCCGATCCGCACGCCGGCGGCCACCGCCAGCTTCATGGAGGCCGCCATGGCCTCCTCAGCGCCCGCCAGCTTCGGCAGCGCCTCCTCGGGCACGCCCCACTCGCGCCATTGGGCGGCCATCAGCCGCAGCACCGCGAAGGTTGGCACCAGGTCGACGCCGGTCGCCGCCATGCGCTGCGCGGTCGCCTCGTCCAGGAAGGTGCCGTGCTCGAAGCAGGAGACGCCGGCCTCGATCCCGTTGGCGATCCCGCGGACGTTGTGCGCGTGGGCGGTCACGTAGGTCCCGCGCGCCTCGGCCTCCTCCACGGCGGCGCGCAGCTCGGGAACGCTGAACTGGACGTCCTCGACGCTGTCGGTGAACGACACCACGCCGCCCGACACGCACACCTTGATCTGGGTGGCGCCGTGCCGGAACGCGCGCCGTGCGGCCAGCCGGACCTGGTCGGGTCCGTCGCAGGTCACGTTCGTCTGCACCAGGCCGGGGACGCCCTGGTAGGCGTAGTGGTGGGCGTCCAGGAAGGACGGCCCGTGGTCGCCATGGCCGCCGGTCTGCGACAGCAGCGGCCCCGACGGCAGGATCGCCGGGCCGCGCACCAGCCCCGCCTCGACCGCCTGGGCCACGCCACCGTCGATGCCGGCGACGTCCCGCACGGTGGTGAAGCCGGCGTCCAGCGCCAGCTCGCAGTTCCGGAAGACGCGGGCGGCGGTCACCGCCGGCGCGACTCGCTCCACCCCCTCGACGGTGGTGATCCCGAGGTGGCTGTGCGCGTCGATGAGCCCGGGGAGCAGGGTCAGCCCGTCGCACTCCAGCACCTCGGAGGGAGCGGGGAACTGCGCTCGCTGGCCGACGCGACTGATCCGCTCGCCCTCGATCACCACCACCGCGTCAGTGACGGGCTCGCCGCCGCCGCCGTCGATGAGCGTCCCGCCTCGTAGCACCAGCGCCATGCTCCCCACCTTCCGGTCGCGGGTTCGGGGGCCCCGCCCGACCGTGCCATGCGGCCAGCGCCACCTGGACGATGGCCGGTGCGGGCGGGGCCCACCTCTCGCATGCTCAAGGATCTTGCCTCTGCGCTGTCCGAGGCAAGCGTGCGGTGGGATCAGGCGGGGGCGATGGCGGCGCGGACCTCCCGGTAGCGCTCCTCTGCCTCCTCCGGAGAGTCGCCCACGCACGTCACCCCCATCTTCCCGTATTCGCGGAGCGCCCCGAGCAGGTGCAGGGTCGCGCCGGTCATCGTTCCCCGGTGGAACCCGAGACCGCGGCGGTCCAGCAGGTCGATGACCCGAGCGGGCGCCATCCCGGCCAGCCGATGGGACTTCAGGTTGTCGGTGGAGACGTAGTGCTTGGCGTGGCCGCCGATCTCGAGCTGGCCGCTGGAGGCGTCGTAGCTGCCGCCGGAGGCCAGGGCGATCATGCCGAGCGGGTGCGTGGTGCCGCCCACCCGCAGGTTGATCTCGGCCAGGAAGGTCCGGAACCCGGTGCCGCCCGGGACGACGAAGAAGTCGACCCCGAACGAGCCGATGACCCCGTGCGAGGCGATCACCTCCGCGGCACGCATCGCCGCCTCCTGGATGGCCTTCCGGTACAGCGGGTCCGCCGGGAAGCGGCAGCCCAGGTACACCTGGTCGTTGGGGCCGCCGAGCACCTGGTCGTGGGTGGAGACGATGCGCGGGACGCCGGCTGGCGTGATCCGTAGCTGCACGCTGGGCGAGACCGTGCCGGGCACGCGCAGCAACTGCTCCACCACGGCGCCGGACTCGCGGACCTTGGCGCCGAAGGTGGCCCACGACTCCTGCTCGGCGCAGAAGGTGGTGCGGCTGTCCTCCAGCGGCGTGGTCGGCTCCTCCAGGTGGACGACCGCGTTGCCCTGGCCGGAGAAGCCGTTGTTCAGCTTCACCACCACGCCGTCCAGCTCTGGCACGCGCTCGCGGAGCCCGCGGACGGCGCGCTCGATCTCGGCGACCGTCCACAGGTCCTCGGCGCCTTCGAGCACGGGCACGCCCGCACGCCGCGCGACCCGCCGCGAGCCGGTCTTGGACCCCAGCGGCGCCAGCGACGGCAGCGGACCGTAGAACGGCAGGCTCAGCCACTCGGCGAGCCGCCCCTCCAGCGGGGTGACGTTGAAGGGCAGCAGGAACGCCCCCGCCGGGTCGCCCGCGAGTTCCCTGACACGGCTGATCAGGTCGGGGTGCTCCAGCACTTTGGCCGTCAGCGCCCTTGGCTCCGGGTCCTGGACCGCCAGCATGTGGAGGCGCTCCCTGGCGCCCGCGGGGTCGGGCAGGAAGCTCAGGTAATAGTCGACGACGGCTGGGTCGATGGGCAGCGAGCTGAGATAGACGACGTGCACACCGGGGCGGCCGAGCAGCAGGAGCAGGTAGAGCAGTCGCTCCTCGTAGTGCTGGATGGCCACGATCTTGCGCAGCTCGGCGACCGGGAAGGTCAGTGAGGGCACCACGACGACCGTGCCGTCGTCGAGGTCGAGCGGATCGCGGTCCTGGAACTGCCGGGCGAAACGCCGCTGGAGCGCATCGAACGGGACGCTTGGGGCAGCGATGGTCGACATGGCAAAAGTGAACCAGGCTCGCGACGCTCACGCACCACTTGACTTTGTCCAATCAGACGCTTTGTATAGAGGATTGTCCTAATTTGCTTGCAGCCCTGCTTCGCCCGGCTTGTCCTGACCCGTGGTCCGGCCCGTGGTCCGGCCCGTGGCCAGGCTCGTCCGGAGCAGCGGTTGGCGAGCGTCCCGCCCGGTCGCCAATCATTCGTACTTCTGCTCCGCAATCCTGCCCTCCGGTGGGACGTCCTGAACCTGGGACCCGGAATTCAGCGGTATTCGGTGAGGAGCCGGGCGCTGCCGTCAACCGGGTCGGCGCCGATGGCCGCACCGGTCGTGCGCGCAATGGGTAGGCTTGCGCCACCTGGCCACGGCCGAACTCGGCATGCCCGGGCGTTGGGAATTTCTCGGGTGCGGAGACGTCGATGTTCGATCGGTTGACGGAGCAGGCGCTGGCGGTGGTCGTCGCCACCCATGCGGAGGCGGCCGAGCTGGGGCACGGGTGGATCGGGACCGAGCACCTGGTGCTCGGGCTGGCGCGGCTGGAGGACCACGAGCAGGCGGTCGGGCCGCGGCTGCTCCGCGAGCTCGGCCCCGGTGAGCAGGCCGTGCGCGACCACGTCCTCAAGCGGCTGCCACCGACCAGGCGGCGCGGCGACCACCAGCTGCTGGACGAGTCTCCCTACCCATCCGCCCTGCGGCTGGTGCTGGAACGGTCCTCGCAGGCGGCCCTGCGCCAGGGGCTGGGTCACGTCGGCTCCGAGCACCTTCTGATCGGCCTGCTCGAGGAATCGTCCTGCGCCGGTGCCCGCCTGCTGGCCGAGCTGGGCATCACCCTCGACAAGGTGCTCCGCCAGCGCGACCGCGGCGGCCGGCGCGGGGGTGGGGCGGGCACAGGGCGGGAGGCGCCGCCCGGTGGGCCATGCGAGCCGACGGTGGCGATGACGGCGCCGGCGGTGCCCGTGCTCGAGCTGGCCAGGCAGCAGGCGGTGCAGGACGGCAGCGGCGGCCGGGTGGGCACGCAGCACTATCTGCTCGGCCTGCTGGCGCAGCCGGACACGGTCGCGGCCAAGCTGCTGTCCTCCCTGGGGGTGGACTACACGCTGGCCAAGGCGCGCCTGATGGAGTTCGGCGAGGAGGAGCCGCTGGAGCCGCCCCGGCCGGCCCCGGCGCGCGCTCCCTCCAACACCAAGCGGGTCGAGGTCCCCAACGACGACCGCTTCGAGGCGCTGGTCGGCGAGGTCGCGCGGCTGCTGCCCGCGGGCGCGCCCCTCGGCTTCAACAGCGACGGCGAGATCGCCTGGATCGTGACCAGCGGCAACGTGGACCTGGCCGCACTCGTCGAGCGGGCCAGAGCGCGCATCGCGCCGAGCGCCTGAGCGGGCCGCCCGGGCTCAGTCCAGCGGCGGCAGGCGCCTGGCCGTCACCCCGACCAGCGCGGTGAGCGCGACCACCAGGGTGAGGGCGGCCGGCAGGCTGGTGATCTCCCCGAGACCCCCGATGATCGGCGGGCCCACGATGAAGCCGAGGTACCCGACCGTCGACACCACCGCGATGGCGGGTCCGGACGGCAGCCCGCTGGCGCTCCCCGCCGCGCCGAACACGATCGGCACGACGCAGGAGAGCCCGGCTCCGAGCACGGCGAACCCGAGGACGGCCGCGACCGTGTGCCGCAGCGCCAGACCGCCACCGAGCCCGGCCGCGGCGATCAGCGCCGCTGAGCAGAGCAGCGCCCTGGAGCCGAAGCGGGCGCGTAGCCGGTCCCCCACCAGCCTGCCAACCGTCATCGTGAGGGTGAATGCGGCGTAGGCGCTGACCGCCAGGCCCTCGCTGGAGCCGAGGCTGTCGCGCAGGTAGACGGCGCTCCAGTCGTAGGCGGCGCCCTCGCTCAGCAGCGCGCAGAACGCGATCGCGCCGAGCAGGGCCAGCGTGCGCGTCGGACGGACGAACCTCGGCGTGGCCTGATCGCGGTCGGCGCCGCCGGGCAGCAGGCGGCGGGTGGCCAGCATTCCCGCGACCAGCAGGACCGCCGCGACCACCAGCAGGTGGGCCCGGGGCGAGATGCCGGCGCCCGCCGCCGCGCCGCCGATCAGCGCGCCCCCCAGCGAGCCGAGGCTCCACAGGCCGTGCAGGCCGGCCAGCAGCGGCCGCCCGTAGCGCCGCTCGATCAGCACGCCCTGGGCGTTCATGGAGACGTCCAGGCTGCCGCTGGCGACGCCGAGCAGGGCCAGTGCGCCCATCAGCGCGGGCAGCGAGCCGGCCAGCGCCGGCAGCGGCAGCGCCACGCAGAACAGCGCCAGGGTCAGGCGCGTGAGCGTGCGGCTGCCGAAGCGCACCAGCAGCGCGCCCGCCAGCGGCATGGCGACCACCGCGCCCAGCGCGATGCCGAGCAGGGCCACGCCCAGCGCGCCGGTCGACAGGCCGACGTCGTCCTTGACCGCCGGGATGCGCGCGGCCCAGTTCGCGAAGCCGAGCCCGTTGGCCAGGAAGGCAGCGCTCACCGCCAGGCGTGCCTGGCGCAGCGAGCGCGTGACGGGGAGCTGGGTGGCGGCCATCCCCTCACGGTAGCGGCCAGCCGGAACCGCCAGGAGCGGTCGCCTCGCCGCGCGTCGGTGCGTCCGCACGAGCCGCCGCGCGCTGGCCGCTCGTTGGGGCGTCCGCACGAGCCGCCGCGCGGCCGGTGCGCGTACCGGCGGGCACGTCCGGATCGACTCGCGCTCAACCACTGACCGGATTGGTCCGATGAAACATCTTGCCCCTCAGGGTGCGGGTCACGTCCCCAGCCGCGCAGTAACCGCTGTTCATTCCGCTCGACCCAGCCAGGCGCGACGCCGATACACGACCAGCGCCCCGCCGCACCTTGCGGGTCCTACCGGAAGGAGCGTGGCCACCGATGCCCGCGGGAAGCCGCCGATTCCGGCGTGACGATCTGGTTGCCGGCGCCTGGCGCTGGCTGCTGCTGCTGATCCTTCTGTTGCTGCTGATCGTGCCGCTGCCAGGGCGAGTGCTGCTGCACACCCGCTCCGCGGCGTACACGTCCAGGAGCTCGGTGGCCGCGGCCGCCGTCCGCTTCGCTCTGGACCAGCTCGGCAGGCGCTACCAGTGGGGCGGCGCCGGCCCGCTGGCCTACGACTGCTCCAGGCTGACGATGATGGCCTACCGGTCGGCGGGCGTGCGGATCCCGCGCGTGTCCAGGTGGCAGTACGAGGTCGGCCAGCACGTCCCCGTGCGCCAGCTCGTCGCCGGAGACCTGGTGTTCTACGCGCGCAACCCCCGCGACCCCAGCACCATCGACCACGTCGGCATATACCTGGGCGCCGGGCGCATGGTCGAGGCCGCCAATCGCTCGGCCCCGATCCGGATCGCCTCGATCTGGCGCGGCGGGCTGATGCGCTACGGCGTCCGCCCAGCGCCGTCGTCGCCACGGATGCTGGGCGTGGTGCGTCACGGCCAGTGGAGCCCGGGCGTGGCCGCGGTGCAGAGCCGCCTGCGGGCCGCCGGCGCCTGCCTGGCGGTGGACGGCGCCTTCGGTCCGATCACGCTGGCCACCGTGCGGCGCTTCCAGCACGCCCACGGCCTGGCCCCAGACGGCGAGGTCGGCCGCGCCACCTGGGAAGCGCTGGTCAGCGACGGACGCCAGCGGAGCCGCTCGCCGAGCTGCTGAGCGATCCACGAGCACGACCCGGTCGGGCCGCGGAGCCGTCCGGCCCGACCGGGTCGCCCAAACCCCGCCGGCGGGCCGGCCCGTGCGGGCGCGGAGGACCCGATCGGGGACTCGGGCGGCGGCTCGGGCTCCATCCGAATGGCGTCAGGCGGTCACCGTGATGGTGCCGGTCATCTTGTCGTGGAGGGTGCAACGGTAGGAGTAGGTCCCCGGCTTGGTGTAGGTGTGGGTGAAGGTGCCGCTGCGCTGGGTCTTGCTGGCGAAGTCCCCGCCGACCACGTTGTGCTGCACGAAGCGGTCCTTCCAGTCCCAGGTGACTGTCTGGCCGGTACGAACCGTCAAGTCGGCTGGCTTGAACCTGGAGTCCTTGAGCTGCACGAGGGGACCGCCGCCAGCGGCCGCCCCACCCCGGTCGCCATCGCCTCCACCACACGCGGCGGCCCCGGCCGCCAGGGCGGCGGCCAGCGTGGACGCGACGACGAAGCGACGAAGATTCATGTTGTTCTGCCTCCTTGGCGATCCCAGATCATTGCTCGTTCGTGCTCGGAGAGCCCGCCCCACACGCCGTAGCGCTCCCGGTGGGCGAGCGCGTACTCGGCGCACTGCTCGCGCACGCCGCAGCCGGCGCAAATCGCTTTGGCCGCGCGCTCCCGCCGTCGCCGCGCCGCCCCCCGCTCCCCCTCCGGCGAGAAGAACACCGAGCTGGGCAGCCCGCCGCAGGCCGCCTCCAGGCGCCACGCCCACAACCCAAGCTCCTGCAGCATCCCGCCGCGCAGCCGGCCCAGCCGCTCGCCCGCCGGCGGGAGGGGCCGCGCGGCTGGCGATGGGCCCAGCCGCTCGCCACCCGGCGGGAGCGGCCGCGCGGTCGGTGCCGGACCGCCGGGGAGACTGTGCGGCGTCGACCGGCGTGCGGCGGGTGAGCCGCCGGAGGTCACCGCGAGGGCGTCCCCTGGAGCTCGTGGATGCGCTCCAGCAGCTCCTTGCCGAGCCGCACGCGGTCCTCGAACTCCAGGCGGCGCCGCAGCTCCGGGAGCAGCTCCATCTCCTGGTCGCGGGCATGCTGGTGGAACAGCTCGCCGAGGAGGCCGACCCTGGCCTCGTAGCGCTCGTCTGCCGGCAGCACCCCGCCCAGCTCGACCAGGAGCGGCTCCAGCAGATGGGCCTGCTCGAGGTGGCGCTCGATCCGCCGGTCGTGGCGACCGGTCAGCTCGCGGATCGCGGGGTAGAGCAGCTCCTGCTCGATGGTCGAGTGCACCGCCAGTCCCCCGGCGATGGACCGCAGCGTCCGGATCTGGCGGTGATGGCCGCCCTCGGCCCGGTCGAAGGCGTCGAAGGCCCGCTCCAGCTCCGCGCGCCGCTCGATGATCACACTGGTCGCGTCCATGTCAGCTCCCTGAAGTTGCGCGTCGTGCGCCTCGATCGTCGCCGCTCGGAGCGCCCTCGTCGTCCGGCCGCGGGAGGCACTGGAGCTACGTCAGCGGGCGCAGCCGGGAGGCCCGCCCGCCGCCGGCGGGGCCGCGCCGCGGCGACGCGACTACCGCGCTGGGAGTACGGCGCCGGGGCCGACACGGCGCTAAAGGGATGAATCGACACAGCGGCAGAGCGTCGAGTCGGCACGACGACAAGGGGACGAGTCGATACGGCGACCTGAAGACGAAGAGAGACGGCGTGGGCGAGCTCGCGCGCGTCGGCGGGCGCGTGCTGGTGGACCAATTCCTGCTGAACGGCATCGACACGGTGTTCTGCGTGCCTGGCGAGAGCTTCCTGCCGGTGCTTGACGCGATCTACGACTCGCCTGTCCGGCTGGTGGTGTGCCGCCAGGAGGGCGGGGCGGCGCACATGGCGGCCGCCTACGGCAGGCTCACCGGCTGGCCGGGGATCTGTATGGTGACCCGCGGGCCAGGCGCGACCAACGCCAGCGTCGGCGTCCACGAGGCCGCCCAGGACTCCGCGCCGATGCTGCTGCTGGTCGGCCAGGTCGCGCGCTCCGACCGCGACCGGGAGGCGTTCCAGGAGCTGGAGATCGCCCGGGTGTTCGCCACCATGGCCAAATGGACTGCCGAGGTCGACGACCCCGCGCGGATCCCGGAGGCGCTCGCCAGGGCGGTCACCGTGGCGGCGGAGGGGCGCCCGGGCCCGGTCGTGCTCGCCCTTCCCGAGGACGTGCTCGCGGAGGTCACCTCCGCACCCGACGCCCGCCCGGCGACTGTCGTCCAGGCGTCGCCGTCCCCGGGGCAGCTCGCCGAGCTGCGGGTACTGCTGGCGGGATCGCGCCGCCGCTGCTGCTGGCCGGCGGGCCGGGCTGGACGGCGCCGGCGGCAGCGGACCTGCGCGCCTTCGCCGAGGCGAGCCGCCTGCCGGTGGCGGTCTCGTTCCGCTCGCAGGACCTCGTGGACAACCGCTCGCCGAGCTACGTCGGGCCGCTCGGCAACAGCGCCGACCCCGCGCTGCTGGAGCGGGTCGAGGCCGCCGACCTGGTGGGTGGCCATCGGGACGCGCCTGGACGAGCTGACCACCTCCGGCTACCGCCTGCTGCGGCCGCCGCGGCCGCAGCAGCGCCTGGTCCACGTCCACCAGGGCGCCGCCGAGCTGGGCAAGGTGTACCAGCCCGATCTCGGCGTCGTCGCGGGGATGCCGGCGTTCGCCGCCGCGGCCGGGGCCCTGGAGCCGGTCGCCGAGGCGCCATGGGCGGCCTGGACCGAGTCCGCCCGCGCCGCCCACCTCACCTGGTCGACCCGGCCACCCTCGGCCGCCGCGCAGCCAAAGCCCCCGGTGACCCCGCGGCACCCGGCCGCGGGGACCGAGGCGGCCTGCGACGACCACCAGCCCCCGGCGACCCTGCGGCACCCGGCCGCGGGGACCGAGGCGGCCTGCGACCTCGATCTGGCGGCGGTGGTGGCGTGGCTGCGGGAGCGGCTGCCGGCGGGGGCGATCATCGCGCAGGGGGCTGGCAACTACACGGGCTGGGTGCAGCGCTACTACCGCTTCCATGAGCTGGGGACGCAGCTGGCGCCGAAGGGCGGGACCATGGGGTTCGGGGTCCCGGCCGCGATCGCGGCCAAGCTGGCCCACCCCGACCGGCCGGTGGTGGCGTTCGCGGGCGACGGCTGCTTCTGATGACCGGGCAGGAGCTTGCCACCGCGGTGCAACACGGCCTGGCGATCGTGGTCATCGTGGTGAACAACCGGATGTACGGCACCATCCGCATGCACCAGGAGCTGGCGCATCCGGGCCGCGTGGTCGGCACCGACCTGCGCAACCCCGATTTCGCGCAGCTGGCCCGGGCGTTCGGCGCCCGCGGCGAGGTGGTCACCCGCACGGCCGCCTTCCCCGAGGCGTTCGAGCGCGCGATCGCGGCGGGCGGCCCCGCCCTGCTGGAGCTGCGCACCGACCCCGAGGCGATCACCACCACCACGACGATCAGCGAGCTGAGGACCAGGACCGCGCGGCGCGGGAAACGCTGACCACCGGGGTGCGCGGCGGTCGATGCGCCCTCACGAAGAATTGCGCGTTCTTTGCCCGACCGCTCGGGCGCTCTACGATCTGCAAATCTCGCAGTCGAATTTCGGGGAGCAGATGCTTCGGGACGCGCCGATACGCGCAAAACTTATCGCGATCTTCATTCTGCCGGCGCTGGGGACGGTGATCCTCGCGTCCCTGCGGATCGCGGGTGACCTCCGCGACGGCTCCGGCGCGCGCCGCGGCAAGCTGGCGGTGGCGCTGGCCGTCGACGCCACCACGCTCGCGCACGAGCTGGGCGGCGAGCGCGACCTGTCGGCGGTCTGGCAGAGCCGCGCCCTTCCGCAGCCGAGCGACCGGGCCGCCGTCACCTCGGCCCGGTCGCGGGTGGACCGCGCAATGGGCACGTTCCGCGCCAGCGCGGCGAAGTCCGACACCGGCGGCCAGGACCAGGGGCCGCGGGGGCTGGTGCGGCCGGCGCTCACGGGGCTGGGCCGGCTGCCGGCCCTGCGCGACGGCATCGACCACGGCCCACGGACGCCGGCGACCGTCCGCCAGGCGATCTCCGCCTACACCGCGACCACCGGCGCGCTGCTGGAGGTGGCGGCGCGGATGCCCGGCCCGGCCGCCGGCAGCGGCGCCGCCAGGGAGCTGGGGGCGCTGGTGGTGCTGGCGCAGGCCGAGGAGGCGGCCAGTTTCCAGCGGGGCCTCGGCGCCGTGGTGACCCGCTCCGGCGGCTTCCAGGGCCGTGACCAGCAGCTCCTGGCCGCCGCCATGGGCGCTCGCCAGGACGAGCTGGCCCATTTCCTGGCGACGGCGACGCCAGGGCAGCGGGACCGCTACCAGCGCGCGGTCGGTGCGCCGCGGGTGGAGCACGCCGATGAGCTGGAGGCGCTGCTGCTGGGCGCCGGGCGCAACCCGACCGGGCAGGTCTCGCCGAACGACTGGCTGTTGGCGGCGACCGAACGCGTCGACGCGCTGCGGGCGGTCGCCGGCTGGCTCGGCACCCAAGCCGTCGCAGCCAACCGCGCCGCGATCGCCTCCGCGTCCGGACGGCAGCTCGCCAACGCGCTGGTGCTGCTGGTGGCGGTGCTGTCCAGCGTGGCGCTGGCCAGCTTCCTGGCCCGCTCGATGGTGAGACCCCTGCTGCTGCTGGAGCAGGCGGCCATGGACGTGGCCGAGCAGAAGCTGCCCGGCGTGGTCGACCGGCTGCACCGCGGCGAGCCGGTCGACCTCGACGCCGAGACGCAGCCGATCGACGTGGCGGCGGCCAGCGAGATCGGCCGCGTGGCGGCGGCCTTCACGGCCGTGCAGCGGGTGGCCTTCAGCGTGGCGATCGACCAGGCGGCGCTGCGCCGGAGCGTCAGCGAGATGTTCGTCAACATGGCGCGCCGCAGCCAGAGCCTGGTCGACCGGCAGCTCGCCCTGATCGACGACCTGGAGCGCCACGAGGCCGACGCTGTCCGGCTTGAGCAGTTCTTCAAGCTGGACCACCTGGCCACGCGCATGCGGCGCAACGCGGAGAGCCTGATCGTGCTGTCCGGCTCGGAGCCGGGACACCGCTGGACCGAGCCGGTCCCGCTGGCCTCGCTGCTGCGCGCCGCGGTCTCAGAGATCGAGGACTACACGCGCGTGCGCGTGCTGCCGGTGGGCGCGATCTCGGTGGCGGGCCACGCGGGCGTGGACGTTGCCCACCTGCTGGCCGAGCTGATCGAGAACGCCGCCTGGTTCTCGCCGCCCCACACGGCGGTGCTGGTGGCCGGCGAGCTGGTGCCGAGCGGCTACCTGATCGAGATCGAGGACCGCGGCATCGGCATGAGCGACGCCGAGCTGCTGGCCGGCAATGAGCGGCTGGGCAATCCCCCGCTCGCCCGCGACCCCGGCTGGAGCCAACATGAACGCGGCCGACCGGGCGGCCGCGCTGGTGTCCGGTGGGTGGCGACCTACACCCAGCACCTCCCCGCCGAGATCGGCCAGCGGCGGCGAGCCGAAGTCGCCTCCGACGTCTGGGAGCAGCGAGCCGCCGGGCTCCAGGCCGCGACGCCGGCGGCGGTGGTGGCCCTGTCGATCCTGCGGCGCATCGCCGCCGGGATGCCGGCGGACCTGCGCTGGCGGCAGGGGCAGCTGGCAGCGGCGCGCGGACGGTCACTGGAACCGCGAGAGCGACCCCTGCTGCGCGCGCTTGCCAGCAACTGGTGGCTTGTCCTGGCCGGGCTGATCGGCGCGGCCGAGGTGGTGGTCGGCGCCCGCATCGCGCTGGGGGGCGCCCAGCCCGTGATCGGCACCGGCGCCACGGCGAGGACCGGGACCACTACCGGCGGCGGCATCCTGATCGCCAGCGCCGGCCTGTTGGTGCTGTTGGGCATCGTATGGCGCCGCCGGTCCCGCAGCGGCGGCGGCGTCCTGATCGCCGCCGGGGCCCTTCCGGCCATGCCACTCTGGCCGTGGCTCGTGCCCCTCGTCGTGGTCTTGGCGATAACCTCTGAGCTGGTCCGGGCGCGCCACCTCGGCCGGCCCGGCACGCCTCCGCCATCCGGCTACCAAGTAGCACTGACGCTCGGCGTCCAGGTCCTGGCCCTGTGGCTCGCCTACCTCATCCTGATCGGGCGGCTGCCGCTGGCCGCTGCCGCTGGACTCCCACTCCTCGGCCTACTCCTCGTCACCATCCGCCTGCTGCGGCGGCGTCACGCCGCCTGACACCGCGGCCGAACCCGATCGACCAACCTTGGTCCAGTCGGTGGCAGAGCCATCCACGCCCACACTCCAAGGCCAGTCGGTTCTGGCATGGCCGAGGCTGATCAGTGCTCCGGGTCCTTGACATACAGAGAGGAACCGTTCTAGGCCATAATTGCCGCCATGAGGCAGTGGGGATGGCGGGCATACCTGCTGTTGGGTGCCGCGCTCGCCGTTGCGGATTACCTGGTCCCGCCGGCTTTCGCCAGGCTCGTGGTCTGGCCGGTCATCGGGTTCTCCTCGGCTGCCGCAATTGTGGCTGGAATTCGCCTCAATCGTCCTGATCGACCACTGCCATGGTATTTGTTCGCGGTCGGCCAGGTGTTGTTCGCGCTCGGCGACACCCTCTACGCGGTCCGCGTGCAGGCGCTCCACGCCCCCATCACGGCGTTCCCGTCCTACGTGGACCTCCTGTACCTGGCGTTCTACCCGTGCCTGGTGATCGGCCTGCTGCTGCTGATCCGTGCCCGCACGCCGGGGCGGGACACCGCCAGCCTGATCGACGCCACCATCGTCTCGACCGGACTGGCGCTGCTCGCGTGGGTGTTCCTGATCATCCCGCACGTCCACAACTCCAGCCTCAGCACGCTCCAGCGGGCGGTCGCGATCGTCTATCCCCTGGCCGACGTGCTGGTCCTGGCCGTTGCCGCGCGGCTGGTGGTCAGCCCGGGCCGTCGGCAACCGGCCTTGGCGATGCTGATGGCCAGCCTGGTGGCCCTGATCGTCGCCGACGTGCTGCTCGGGCTGCTCCAGCTGGCCGGCACCTGGCAGCAGGGTGGCCCGATCGATCTGGGCTGGATCGCGTTCTACGTCGGGTTGGGCGCCGCCGCCCTGCACCCGTCCATGGCCTCCCTCTCGGACCGGGCGCCGGTCAGCATCCGCCTGCCGCGCAGCCGGCTGGTGCTGATCACCTGCGCCTCGCTGATCGCCCCGGCAGCGCTGGTCGTCGAGTCGGTGCGCGACGAGCCGCTGGACGTCCCGGTGATCGCCGGCGGCTCGGCCGTCCTGTTCCTGCTGGCCCTGGCGCGGATGAGCGGCCTGGCCGGCGAGGTGACGCTGCAGCACGAGCGCAAGCGCGTCATGCAGTCGGTGCTGCGCGTCACCGAGGCGGAGCGCTCCCGGCTGGCGGCCGAGCTGCACGACGGGCCGGTGCAGCAGCTCACCGCGCTGCTCTATGGGCTGGAGCTGGCCCGCCACCACGTGCGCCGCGACAGTCCGAACGCCGCCGACGAGCTGCTCACCAGCCTCGAGGCGAAGGCCGCCGGCGAGATCAACGAGCTGCGCCGGCTGATGACCGAGCTCCGCCCGCCCGTGCTCGACGAGCTCGGCCTGGTCAGCGCGCTCCGGAACCAGTGCAGGTCCTTCGAGTCGTCCAGCGGCGTGCTGTGCGCCGTCGACACCGGGGCGCGGCTGGAGCTGGCCCCCGAGCTGGAAACGGTCCTGTACCGGGTCACGCAGGAGTCGCTCACCAACGTGGGCAAGCACGCCAACGCCTCGAAGGTGAGCATTTCATTGGCGGCCGTCGACGGGCACGTGCGCCTGCTGATCCGCGACAACGGCATCGGCTTCGACCCTGTCGGGGCGACCGCACTGGTGGCGCAGGGACACTTCGGACTCACCAATATGCGCGAGCGGGTCGAAATGGTCGGCGGAAAATTGCTGGTCGACTCTTCCCCAGGGCGTGGCACCACCATCGCCGTCGAGATGCACCGCCGAATTCCCTCGCGCTGAGCAGGCGATTTGCCGTAACCGCCGCCAGGCCCGCAAAATCGTATCGCGACGTGTGCTTCTGCGGAAAGTGGGAGGAATCAACGAGGATGCAGACAGTCTTCGCATCCGGCAGCCTGGTCAATGGCGACCGTGCTCGGGGGCGTGCGATCCAGCTGCGCGGCCCAGGCCGGCAATCGCTTTGGACCAGGGATGGCACCGATTCGGCCCCCCCGCACTGAGGCGGGCAGGCCAGCCACCGCTCGTCCCTGGCTCGACCGCTGGCTGGCCGCCAACACAGACCTCGCCGACCTCCACGCCAGCAATCCGCAGGTGGACGCTGTCATCGACGAGATCGACGGCCGCCGCGTGCGCATCGGTGACCGCTGGCTGATCGACTTCGCCTCGTGCAACTACCTCGGGTTCGACCTGGACCGCGAGATCATCGAGGCGATCCCCGCCTACCTCGACCGCTGGGGCACGCACCCGAGCTGGTCGCGCATGATCGGCAGCCCGGTCCTGTACGAGCAGCTCGAACACGAGCTGGTGGAGCTGCTGGGCGCCGAGGACGTGCTGATGCTGCAGACGCTGACCCACATCCACGCCTCGGTCATCCCGGTGCTGGCGGGCGAGGGGACCATCTTCATCGACGCGCGCGCCCACAAGACCATCTACGACGGCTGCGTGGTCGCCCGGTCGCACGGGGCGACGCTGCGGCGCTTCCGGCACGACGACCCCGAGGACCTGGAGCGCCTGCTCGCCGCCGAGCGCGCCCACCCCCGCCTGATCTGCATGGACGGCATCAACTCCATGACCGGCAACCCACCGGACCTGGCCACCTTCAGCGAGCTGACGCGCCGCTACGAGGCGCTGCTGTACGTGGACGACGGCCACGGCTTCGGGGTGGTGGGCGAGCGATCGCCCGACGAGTCCTCACCGTACGGCCGGCGCGGCAACGGCGTGGTCCGCCACCTCGGCGAGTCCTACGACCACGTGATCCTGACCGGGGGCTTCTCCAAGGCCTACTCGTCGATGCTGGCGTTCATCGCCTGCCCGCCGCGGATGAAGGAGCTGCTGAAGATCGCCGCTCCGCCCTACCTGTATTCGGGGCCCTCGCCGGTCGCGTCGCTGGCCAGCGGGCTGGAGGGCCTCAAGGTCAACGCCAGGCGCGGCGACGCGCTGCGCGCCGGCCTGTACGCCAAGACCCGGCGGGTGCTCGACCACCTCGACCGGCTCGGCGCCATGACCCTCAACACCTCCGGCTTCCCGATCGTCGAGGTGCCCATAGCCGACCCCGACGACCTCGGCAAGGTGGGCGCGGTCATGTACGAGCGCGGCATCTACGTCACGCTCGCCTTCTTCCCGGGTGTCCCGCGCGAGGAGGTCGGCTTCAGGCTCCAGGTCACCGCGGCCAACACCGACGAGGAGGTCACCGAGCTGATCGACATGCTCGACGAGCTGGCCTCGGCGGGCCGCCTCCGGCTCCGCGACTGAGCGCGCGGCGCCGGGTCAGGAGCGGTCGACCTCGGCCAGGGCCAGCGCGGCGTCGGCGATCGCCTCGGCGTCGATCCCGGCCTGGTGCCGCAGCTCGTCGGGCTTGCCGGAGCCGGGCATGCCGGAGACGGCCAGCTTCACGACCCTCGGCACGGGCCCGGCGTCGGCGAAGGCGTCCAGCACGGCGTCGCCGAGCCCGCCCTCCGGCCAGTGGTCCTCCACCGTGACGATCCTGGAGGTCGCCTCTGCCGCGGCGTGCAGCGTCACCCGGTCGATCGGCTTGACCGAGTAGCAGTCGATCACGCGGGCCCGCACGCCGCGCTCCGCGAGCTGGTCGGCCGCCTTCAGCGCCTCGTGCACGGTCACGCCGGCCGCCACTACGGTCACCTGGTCCTCGTCGCTGGAGCGCAGCACCTGGCTGCCGCCGATCGGCATCGGCGTGCCCGGCTGGTAGATCACCGGGGTGGCACCCCGAAGGGTGCGGAGGTAGGAGATGCCGGCCTGCTCGGCCATGGCGGCCACCAGCGACGCCGTCTGGTTCGCGTCGCAGGGGTGCAGCACCACGCTGCCGTGGACCGCGCGCAGGGCGGACAGGTCCTCCAGCCCCATCTGCGACGGCCCGTCCTCGCCGATCGACACACCCGCGTGCGAGCCGACCAACCGCAGGTCGGCCCTGCTCACCGCGGCCATGCGGATGAAGTCGTAGGCGCGGGTGAAGAAGGCGGCGAAGGTGGAGGCGAACGGCCGCCAGCCGCGCACCTGCATGCCGACGGCGGCGGCGATCATCTGCTCCTCGGCGATGTACATCTCGAAGAAGCGGTCGGGATAGGCCTTGGCGAACAGCTCCGAGTAGGTCGAGTTGCTGACCTCGCCATCGAGCGCCACCACGTTGCCGTCCGCGGCCCCCAGCGCCTCCAGCGTCTGGCCGTAGGCCTTGCGGGTTGCGACCTTGTCGCCGACCTCGAAGCGCGGCAGCTCCAGCTCGCCGGTCGACGGGAAGCGGTGCGGCGACCGGCTCGGCGGCCGGAGCACCTGGACCGTCAGGTTGCGCACACCGCCCAGCTCGCGGATGGCGGCCTCGGGGTCGTCGAGCGGCTTGCCGTGCATGCCGTTCTGGTTCTCGACCGCCCGGACGCCCTTGCCCTTGACGGTCCGGGCGACGATCGCGGTGGGCCGCCCGTCGGTGCCGGCCGCGTCCTGGTAGGCCTTGTCGATGGCGTCGACGTCGTGGCCGTCGATCTCGATGGCGTGCCAGCCGAAGGCGCGCAGCCGCTCGGCGTAGGCGCCGGTGTCCCAGCCGTGGCGGGTCGGCCCGGTCTGACCGAGGCGGTTGATGTCCAGGATGGCGGTGAGGTTGTCGAGCTGCGTGAAGGCCGCGTGCTCGAAGGCCTCCCACATCGATCCCTCCGCCAGCTCGCCGTCGCCGCACAGCACCCACACGCGGTAGGGCAGGCGGTCCAGGTAGCGGCCGGCCAGCCCGACGCCGACACCCACCGGCAGGCCCTGCCCGAGCGAGCCGGTGGCCACGTCGACCCAGGGGAGCCTGGGGGTGGGGTGGCCCTCGAGCCGGCTGCCGAGCTTGCGGAAGCTCAGCAGCTCGCCCTCGTCGATGGCGCCAGCGGCGTGGTACAGCGAGTACAGCAGCGGCGAAGCGTGGCCCTTGGAAAAGATCAGGTGGTCGTTGCAGGGGTTGGCGGGCTCGTCGAAGTCGTAGCGGAGATGCCCGTCGAGCAGCACCGCCATCAGGTCCGCCGCCGACATCGACGAGGTCGGGTGGCCCGAGCCGGCCGCGGCGGCCGCCCGCACCGAATCCACTCTGAGCTGCTGGCCCAGCTCGGCCCAGCGCTCGGTCTGCTGCATCGCGCCATGTGCGTCCACGTTCGCTCCCTCCATCCGCCAACCACCGTGCACCCGTTCAGGGTCGTCTCTGCCCGAGTATCTCGCCAGCCAGCGGGCTAACGAAGCGGCTCTAGGATGGTCGCCGACGCCCTGTACCTGGCGTCGTACGTGTTCATGCTGGGCGGCCTGCTGCTGACCGCCGCCATCAAGCTGGCGGCGGATGGCCGCCGGCGCTCGACGACTTCGGGCTGCCGGCCGCCCTGCGCGACTACGCGCCGGCTTCTGGCGGTGCGCGACGACGGCCGGCTTCGACGTCGCCAGGACCATACGCGGCCTCCAGCACTTCGGGCTGTCCGGCATGCGGGAGCGCGTCGAGATGGCCGGCGGCTCCTTCGAGATCAACTCGACCCGGGCCACGGCACCACGGTCACCGCGGTCCTGGCGCTGCGGTGAAGCGGCTCACCCCAGGCTGACGACGGTGGCGCCGGCGCGGTAGATGTCGTCCATGGCGCGCTGGGCGTCGCCCGGCTCCAGCTCCACGGCGCGGACCGCCTCGGCGAGCAGGCCGACCTCGAAGCCCCGCTCGGCCGCGTCCAGGACCGTCTCCTTCACGCAGAAGTCGGTTGCCAGGCCGGCGACCACCACTCTGCGGATGCCGCGCTCGCGCAGCAGCTCCTCCAGCTGGGTGGGCCGCTCCTCGCCGGTCTCGGGACTGCGCATGGAGAACCCCGAGTAGCCGTCCTCGCCGCCGCTCCCCTTGCGCACGACCTCACCCTCGATGTGAAGTTGAGGGTGAAATTCCGCACCCCAGGTTCCCTGCACGCAGTGCACCGGCCAGATGCCCCCGTCCTTGGCGAAATGCGGCGTGGTCTCCGGATGCCAGTCCTGGGTGTAGACCACCGCGGCGCCGGCGGCCGCCGCCAGCTCGATCTCCCGGTTGACCACCGGGACGACCTGCTCGCCGCCGCGCACGTACAGGCTGCCGGCGGGGTCGGCGAAGTCGTTCTGCATATCGACGACGATCAGCGCGGTCTCGGGGTCGTACTTCGCCATGGCAATCCCTCCTCGCGGCCCCACGAACGCTACCCCAGACGCGCCGGGCGGCGCAGGAGGGAATCGTGAGCGGCCGCTGGAAGGGTCAGGCGTCGGTGGCGACGAGCTGGTCGTGCAGGCGCTCGCAGGAGCGGCGCAGCAGGCGCGAGACCTGCATCTGGGAACAGCCGATCAGCGCGCCGATCTCGCGCTGCTTCAGTCCGTTGAAGTAGTACAGCACCACCACCGCCCGCTCCACCGCCGGCAGGCTGGAGACCAGGTCGGGCAGCATGATCAGGTCCTCGACCTCGCCACGCTCCCGGGTGTCGGGCAGGAGCTGGCCCAGCGGCGGCGCGCCCTGCTCGACCGGCACGTCCAGCGACAGCACCGTGCGGTTCTCCATCGCCATCACGGCCTGCCGGATCTCGTCCTCGTCGAGGTCGACCTCCACCGCCATCCGGTCGGCGCGCGGCCAGCCGTCGAACGACCGGGGGAACCCGTCCAGCGCCGCCGCCAGCCGCAGCGCGTTGTCCTTCACCGTCCGCGGCACGCCCACCTGCCAGGTCGAGTCCCGCAGGTAGCGCTTGAGCTGCCCGAGGATGGTGGCGATGGCGAACGGCGCGAAGGGCGTGCCGCGCTCCGGGTCGTAGCGGTCGACCGCGGCGATGAGGCCGATCCTGGCGATCTGGCGCAGATCGTCCGTGGTGGTGTTGGGGCGGTCTCGATAGCGCATGGCCAGGCGGTCCGCCAGCCCGAGGTGCGCGAGGATGACGCGTTCGCGGAGCTGCGGATCGCGTTGCCGTGCGTACGACTCGAGCCAGGCCGCGACCTGTTCCGGGGTCGCCTCACCGGGATCCGGCGCTCGCGTCCGCGCGCTCGCCTTGGACCGGTCGTGCAGGGGCAGAGTCAGGGTCATCGCGGCCTCGCCAAGTCGATGTTGGGGCCCGTAACCACTCACATCGGCGAGTTGCCCTCGGACCTACACGGTCGGGTGTGCGAACCGGGCCCGTTCGTCAGGCGCCGCGGGGCATCCCGGCGTGGATGGCGCGGACCGTCTCGACGGTGTCGGCCTCGTCGGGGCGCTTGTCGGGGCGGTAGCGCAGCACCCGGGCGAACCGCAGCGCCATCCCACCGGGATAGCGGGGACTGGTCTGCACGCCGTCGAAGGCGATCTCCACGACCAGCTCCGGCCGGACGACCACGGTGTAGTCGTCGCGGGAGACCGCCCGCTCCAGCAGCTCCTCGGTCTGCCAGGTGAGCAGCTCGTCGGTCAGCCCCTTGAAAGTCTTGCCGAGCATGACGAACCCGCCACGCTCCGGGTCGCGGGCGCCGAGGTGCAGGTTGCTGAGCCAGCCGTGGCGCCGGCCGTGCCCCCACTCGGCGGCCAGCACCACCAGGTCCAGCGTGTGGACCGGCTTGACCTTCACCCAGCCGGCGCCGCGCCGCCCGGCCTCGTACGGCACGGTGAGCGACTTGACCACCACGCCTTCATGGCCATGCGCGAGCGCGTCGCGCAGGAACGCCTCCGCGACCACCGGGTCCTCGGTGACCGTCCGGGGCACGCGCAGCGCCTCCGGGGTCACCGCGGCGAGCGCGGTGTGCCGCTCGGCCCCGCTCCGGTCGACGAGGTCCTCGCCGTCCAGCCGCAGCACGTCGAACAGGAACAAGTTGAGCGGCGTGGTCTGGCGCAGCCGCTCCACGTCGAGCTTGCTGCCGAAGCGGCTGCCGGTGACCTGGAACGGGTGCGGCCGGCCGTCGTCGCGCAGTGCGATCGCCTCGCCGTCGAGCACGATCGTCTCCGCCGGCAGCCCGCGCGCCGCCTCGACCAGCTCCGGCACCCTGGTGGTGACGTCGTCCAGCGTGCGCGTGAAGACCCGCACCTCGTCACCCTGCCGGTGGATCTGGACGCGGATGCCATCCAGCTTCCACTCCACGGCGGCCGGGCCGACCCGCTCCAGCGCCTCCTGGATGCTGCTGGCGGTCTGCGCCAGCATCGGCTGGAGGGGGCGGCCGACCTGCAGGTGGAAGGCGCGCAGGCCGGTGACGCCCTTCGAGAGCGCGGCGGTGGCGACGGCGCCGAGCGCGCCGCGCAGCATCAGCGCCCTGCGGACCTCGGTGGAGGCGACCCCGGCGGCCCGGGCGATGGCCTCGACCATGACGCCCTCCAGCGCGCCCTGGCGCAGCTCGCCGCCGAGGAGCCGCCCGAGGAACCGCTGTTCGCCGGCGGTGGCCCGGCACAGCAGGTCGGCCAGCAGCCGTCGGCGCACGGCCTGGGAGCCGGCGCCGGCCTGCCGCCCGATCAGCTCGAACGCCTGGTCGACGTCGAGCACCTGGAGCGACGGCGCCGCCGCGGCGGGCGGAGGGTCGCGCAGCGACGCCCAGCCGACCCCGATCTGCCGCTGGCGAAGCTCGCCGGAGAGGAAGGCGACCGCCACCTCGACCTCATCCGGCTCCAGGCGGCGCAGGCATGCGGCCAGGTGCTCCACCTTGGTCAGGCGAGCGGCCGCCGCGGTGACCGCGTCGGAGGTCTCGACGATCTCGGAGAGCAGCACGAGCAATATTGTGCCGGCCCGGAGCGACAGTGCGGGGGGTCGGGGGGCGGGGGTCGGGGGCGGCCGGCCTCGTCTCAGTCGTGCAGGCCGGCCAACTGGATGCCGAAGGCGTTGATCCTGCGGTAGATGGTGGCGCGGGACATGCCCAGCTTGGCGGCCGCCTGGGTGCGGTTGCCCTTGGCCTCGACCAGGGCCTCGACGATCGCGTCGCGCTCGATCCACTGCCATCGGGTGAGCACCTGGCGGGTGACGGTGTGGCACTCGGCCGGGAGGTCGGCGCTCTCGATGCGGCGGCCGCGGCAGCGTCCCAGCGCGACGCCGAGCACCCTGGAGAGCTGCTCGACGTTGCCCAGCCACTGATTGTGCAACAGGACCTGGAGCGCCTCCGGCGAGCAGCGCGCGTCGGAGCCGGGCGCCAGCCGGTCGAGCAGGAAGGGCACCAGCTCGTGCAGGTCTTCGACCCGGTAGCGCAGCGGCGGGACGCCCACCTGCATGGGGAAGTGCTCCAGCAGCGGCGGGGGCAGGTCGTGGCTGGCGCTGGTGGCGACCAGCCACCCGGCCGTGGCGTCGAGGTCGCCGAGGGTGGCCGCCAGCAGCTCGGCGACCGCTGCGTCGAGCTGGTCGAGCCGGCGCAGGACGATCGTCCCGGTCGTCTGCTCGAGCTCCTGGCGCAGGTCGGCGATCCAGGCGCCAGGATCGGCGGTGCCCGGCCCCTCGATGACGTGCAGGCGCTCCGAGGGGAACCAGCGGCGGTGGACCGCCGTGCCCAGCGCCAGCTTGCCGGCGCCGGCCTCGCCGACCAGCAGCAGCCGGGCGTGGCGCTCGCAGGCGGTGATCGCCTCCTCGCAGGCGTGCAGCCAGGCGCTGCTGCGCCCGGCGACCCCGGCCAGCGGCAGGTACCGCGGCATCGGGCCGAGACGCCGGCGCGGGACGCGCCCGAGCGTCTGGACCTCGATGAGCGCGCCGGCCACGCCGGCACGGCTGGCGACCTGGCGGGACTGCAGCCGGACCGTGCGGCCGCTTGGTAGCCGCAGGTCGGCGGTGGTGTCGGAGGGCGAGCGCAACAGCTCGGCCGCGCGCTCCCGCAAGGCGGCGTGGTCGCTGGGGTCCAGCAGCTTGACTCCCCGCGAGTTGCTGATCACCAGATCGTCGTTGAGCGACAGGATCGGGTTGTTGGTGCGGCGGCAGACGGCGATGAACTCGTTGAGCAGGGCGCGCTCGCGCTCGCCCTCCAGCTCGACCAGGCGCTGGGAGACGTCGCGGGCGGCCTCCTGGACCAGCACCCGCATCAGCGGGCTGGCCTCCCCGCGCCAGCAGGTCAGGTCGATCACGCCCTCCACGCGCCCGCGCAGCGGGTTGCGGATGACCGCGCCGGCGCACGACAGCGCCTGCAGGCGCTCGGAGAAATGCTCGGGGCCGAACACCCAGGCGGAGGACTGGTCCTCCAGCGCCGTGCCGATCCCGTTGGTGCCGACGTACTCCTCGGCGTAGCTGAAGCCCGGCGCCAGCGAGACCTTGTCCAGCTTGCGTTGCAGCGCGCGGTCGCCGCAGCGGCGGTCCAGGACATAGGCCTCCGGGTCGGTCAGCACCACCGTCATCGGTTCGTCGGTGAGCTCCCGCTCGAGCCGGTCGAACACCGGCCCGGCGCTGCGGGCCAGGCGGTTGTCGAAGTCGATGTCGGCGCTGTAGGGCGGCTCGATGCGGTCCACGTCCACGCTGGAGAAGCGGGACCGCCGCCACGAATTGAGGATCTGCTCACGAACGGTCCCAGCGACCGCCTCCCCTACCGCCAGGAAGCGCTCACGCGCGGCGGAGATCCCCGCCGCCAGCTCGCTGTAGGCGTCCGGCATCACGGTCCCCCTTTCTCAGCCCGATGGCGCCGAGATCGGTGAATCAACCACTCGTCCCCAAAACCGCAAAGCGGTCGCTGAGCATACCGATTTCCGGCAGGTGTCTCAAGCTGAGACGTTAATTCCTTCTGCTTAGCAGTTTCATGTGTTGGCGCTCGGCCACCACCGGAGGGCAGCGGCAATCGGATTGGGGGGATATGGTGCCTCGGCGGGCTCTTCAGAAATTGGGGGGGAACGTGCTCGTTTCACCCGAGGAGCCGACGTGCTTGGCAAGCGTCGGAGAGTTCCCACTTTCGCAGGAGTTGCGGGAACGCTCGCTTGACGCGCCGAATATCCAGCACACCGCCGAGTTGCTTGCTCTGGCCGCGCGCGCTGGGTGGGTGCGTGGGGACGCCGCCGCGCTCACCCGCGCCGGCCGGCGCCTGTTCCGTCTGGCCGGCGCCGGCGGGCCGCTGCTGGAGGGGGGCGGGACGATCGCGGGCGAGGCGGAGGCGACCCAGGCCCTCGCCCGGGAGGTGCTGGCGCTCGGCGACCTGGCGGCTGGGCGGCTGGGCCCGCCACCGGCCGGGATGACCCTGCCGTGGGCCGGAGACCTGGCACTGTGGCTGGCGCCGTGCCTGGTTCCGGAGCTGCTCGGCGACGACCTCGGCACCTATCGCTCGTGCGCCGCTCTGCTGGAGCGCCTGCGGTCCAGCGGCCCGGCGCGAGCGGGTGCGGAAGGCCTTTCCCGCAAGGGCGACGGCGGCACGGTCGCCCACCCCCCCCAGGCCCGAGGGGGCGGCCAGCGGGTGGGGCGGGCGCTGCCGGCGACGCTCGGGCAGCTCACCAGCAGCGCGATGGCGCTCGGGCGCTGGTCGACGGCGACCGAGCACGCGGCCGAGGGGCTGGCCCTGGCCCGCATCGGCGGCCAGGCGATCGAGGCCGCCGGCCTGCTCGCCCAGCTCGCCTGGATCGCCGCGGCACGCGGGCAGGCGGGCGACTGCCGCCGTCTGGCCGCCGAGGCGCTGGCCATCGCCACCCCGAGAGGCTGCGCGCTGGTCACCGCGAACATCAGGTGGGGGCTGGGCCTGCTCGAACTGAGCCTCGGCCGCCCGGCGCGGGCGCTGGACCGGTTGGCGCCGCTGGCGTCCTCGAGCGGCTCGACCCCGGTCCTGCTGCTGGCAACCGCCGACCTGGTCGAGGCGGCGGTGCGGGCCGGCCGGCCGGCGGCGGCCGAGCCGCTGCTGGCCCAGCTCGACCGCTGGGTGGAGCTCGTGGGCCCCGCATGGGCCCTGGCCACCACCTTCCACTGCCGCGCGCTGCTGGACGCCGGCGAGGAGGCGGAGATCTGCTTCCAGGCCGCGCTGGACGCCGGCGGCGGCGGCTCGGTGCGCCCGTTCGCGCACGCCCGCACACAGCTCGACTACGGCGCCTGGCTGCGGCGGCAGCGGCGCTGGGGCGAGGCGAGGACCCGGCTGCGGGCAGCCCTCGAGACCTTCGAGCGGCTCGGCGCCTCGCCCTGGGCCGAGCGGGCGCGCATGGAGCTGCTGGCCAGCGGAGCACCCGCGCCCTGGCCGGCGGGCGTTTGGACAAGGCCGCACAACAGTCGTGCCGGCGCCTATCGGGGGGGTGGCGTCCGGCCGGCGGCGAGGGGACGCTGCTGAGCTTCAGGGAGCTGGGCAGTGCCCCCCTCGCCGCCACAAAACCTCGCATGCACCAGGATCGGCTACCCTCTTTGACTGGAGGAACCCAGGCAACGATCAGGAGGAGGGCTGGTGGCCAGCGACGACGCCGAAGAACCGCTGGTGTTCGCCGGCTCCGCCAGCCCGAAGCTGACCAAGGAAATCTGCGGGCATCTGGGCGTCGCCGTCGGCCAGAACGAGGTGCTGCGATTCTCGGAGGGCACGCTGTTCCCGCGGATCCTCGAGAACGTCAGAGGCCACCGGGTCTACCTGGTGCAGTCGACCGTCTTCCCCGCCAACGACCATTTCATGGAGCTGCTGTTCTGGATCGACGCCTTCAAGCGGGCGAGCGCGTCGTCGGTGACGGTGGTGATCCCCTATTTCAGTTACGCCAAGGGCGACAAGAAGGACGAGCCCAGGGTCTCGATCCGCGCCAGGGTCTGCGCCGACGCGATCGAGGCCGCCGGCGCCGACCGGGTGGTCACGATGGACCTGCACGCCGCCCAGATCCAGGGGTTCTTCCGCATCCCCGTGGACGACCTGTACGCGCGGCCGTTCCTGTGCGACGCCATCCGGGCGGAGGGTCTGGCCGACCCGGTGGTCGTCTCCCCTGACGCCGGCTTCGCCAAGAAGGCCAGGATGTTCGCACGCCGGCTCGGCGCGCCCCTGGCGATCGCCGACAAGGTCCGCTCCGACCACCGCGAGCAGGCCACGGTGGTCGACGTGATGGGCGAGGTGGCGGGCAGGGACGCGGTCCTGGTGGACGACTTCACCATCAGCGCCGGCACCCTCGTCGAGGCGGCCGAGCAGCTGGTCGCCAAAGGCGCCCGGTCGGTGGGCGCCGCGGTCACCCACGGGGTCTTCGCCGAGGGGTCGATGCAGCGCCTGGACGCCAGCCCGATCCGGTGGCTGATCACCACCGACACGGTCGAGACCCAGCCGGTGCCGTTGTCCCCGAAGGTTCGGGTGGTCTCGGCGGCCCCACTGTTCGCCGAGGCGATCCGGCGCATCCACCACCGCCAGAGCATCAGCGGCCTGTTCAACGACTGACCCGGCCGCAGCCCGCTGGGCGGACGCATCCCCAGATACCGCAGGAGACGCAGCGTGATTACGCTGTCGTGCACGAGGTGTCATTGGGGATGAGCAAGCAGAATGCACCTGTCAAGCGGTCTGCCACTCGGGAGGCGGAGACCACGCATCCGACCGCTTCTCCTGTTTGGCAGCGGACCGGCGGCGACGGGGTGCCCCATGCCCCTCGTCGCCGGTCCCGCCGTTTTCAGCCGCCGGCAGGTGCCTTCGCCACTCCCCGTTGACGCGCTCGGTCGAAGCTCCGGCGAGTGATCCGGGAGGCGCCATGGCGGAACGCAGTGTGCTGGTGGAGCGCGAGGGTGCGGTCACGGTGGTGACCATCAACCGGCCGGAGCGGCGCAACGCCGTCGACGGCCCGACCGCCGCCGCGCTGGTCGGCGCCTTCCGCGCCTTCGACGCCGACCGCGGCGCGGCGGTGGCGGTCCTGGCGGGCGCTGGCGGCGCGTTCTGCGCCGGGGCGGACCTCAAGGCGATCGCGGCCGGAGCGGAGGCGCCCAGCGTGGCGGCCGGCGGCGACGGGCCGATGGGGCCGACGCGGCTGCGGCTGTCCAAGCCGGTGCTGGCCGCCATCGAGGGGCCGGCGGTGGCTGGCGGGCTGGAGCTGGCGCTCTGGTGCGACCTTCGCGTGGCCGCCGAGGGTGCGATGCTCGGCGTGCTGTCCCGGCGGGTCGGCGTGCCGCTGATCGACCTCGGCACCATCCGCCTGCCACGACTGGTGGGTCACAGCCGGGCCATGGACCTGCTGCTCACCGGCCGCGCGGTCGGCACCGCCGAGGCGCTGGCCATGGGGCTGGTCAACCGGGTCGTGCCCGAGGGGACGGCGCGCCAGGCCGCGGTCGAGCTGGCGGGCGAGCTCGCCGCGCTGCCCCAGGCCGCCCTTCGCGGCGACCGCCTCTCCGCCATCGAGCAGTGGGGCCTCGACGAGCGGGCGGCAGTCGCCAACGAACTGCGGCACGGCCTGGCCACCCTCGCCAGCGGCGAGACCGTCGCCGGCGCCACCCGCTTCGCCTCCGGCGCCGGCCGCCACGGCGGCCCCATCGTCCCGTAGCCGCCCAACCAAACCAGCCACTCCCGCATCGCCAGTGATCCTGGCATGTAGGCGGACAGCCGCCACCGACTGAGACCGCGCCTGGGTTGCGTGGGCCTGGAACCATGGCCGGACCAACGGGCTTCGCGCCGGAGGTGGTCGAGTGCTCGCCGATCGGCACCTGGACTGGACCGGATGCTGCAACGTCCGCGACCTCGGCGGGCTCCCCGCGGCCGGCGGGCGGACCACCCGCTGGGGCGCCGTGGTCCGCTCGGAGGCACCCGACAGTCTGACCGCCACCGGCTGGACGGCGCTGGAGGCCCACGGCGTGCGCACCATCGTCGACCTGCGCAACGACGACGAGCGCGAGGGCCCGGGCGATGAGCGCCCCGCGCGGGTCACGACCGTCCACGTGCCGCTGGACGACCGCGCCGACACCGAGTTCTGGGAGCGGTACGGGCGCCTCGATGGCACGCCGCTGTTCTTCAGGCCCTTCCTCGACCACAAGCCGGAGCGATGCGCCGCCGCCGTCGCCGCGATCGCCAACGCCCGCCCTGGTGGCGTCCTGGTCCACTGCGCCAGCGGCCGCGACCGGACCGGGCTGGTCACCCTCCTGCTGCTCGCGCTCGTCGGCGTCGCGCCGTGGGACATCGCCGCCGACTACGAGCTGAGCGCCGAGCGGCTGCTCCCGCTCTACGAGCGGCTCGGGTTCGGGGACGTCAACGGCCGGATCGATGCGGTCCTCGCCGGCGAGAAGACCACCGCCCGAACGGCCGTCCTGGACGCACTGGCATCGCTGGACGTGGAGGCGTCGCTCCGCGCGGGAGGTCTCGGCGGCGACGAACTGGCGGCGCTTCGCGCCCGGCTGCTCGACGAGCCGCTGCCCTGAACCCCGGTTTCGGCAATCTGCTCTCCAGCGTGGCCACGCCTGTTGGCCCGCTGAGGGTCGGCGCTACTCGCCGACGGTGCCGTCGGCGAGTTCGCGGACGACGTCCAGGTGCCCCGTGTGGCGGGCGTACTCCTGCAGCACGTGGAACAGGATCCAGGCCAGGGTGGGGTGCGGGTCGGGCGGGTTGAAGCGCCCACCGCTGGCTGCCACGTCGCTGAGCCGAGCGCCCGCGACGATCCGCCGCGACCTGGCGCACTCGTCGAGGAACAGCGCCTTGACGTCGTCGGCCGTCTCCTCTGGGCCGACGTACCACGTGCCGTCCGGGCCGTTCTCCATCCAGGGCTCATCGAACCGCTCCGCGGCGAAGCCCCAGCGGAACCAGCGCCGCTCGACTCCGGCCAGGTGCTTGAGCAGCTCCAGCGGCGTCCAGCCCGACGGCAGCCTGCTGCGCCGCAGCTCCTCCTCCGGCATGCCGTCCAGCTTCCGGAGGACCGCCTGCCGGTAGAAGTCGAGGAAGCCGACCAGCAGCTCGCGAGGATCCGAGAGCGTCTCGGGCGGCTCCCCAGGAGGCAGGACCGGCGTGACCATGGACGCGACCCTACGGGACCGCGCGGGCCCGCGCCACCCGACGGGCTACGACATCCGCAGGATCTGGCCGGTGATCGAGCGGGCCTGGTCGGAGGCGAGCAGGACGACGACCTCGGCGACCTCGTCCGGCTGGGCGACGTGGCGCAGCGGGCTCGAGGCGATGGCCGCCCGTTCGACCTCGGGCGTGATCCATCCGGTGTCGGTCACCGGCGGGTGGACCACGTTGGCGGTGATGCCGTAGGGGCCGAGCTCGCTGGCCGCCGACATCGTGTAGTTCTCCTGGGCGGCCTTGGCGGCCCCGTAGGAGACCTCCTCGGGAAAGCCCGCCTGGCCGCCGGAGGTCAGCCCGATGATGCGGCCCCAGGTGGCGCCGCGCTGGACGTGGCGGTGGGCGAACTCGGCGATGAGCGGGGCCGCGGCCCTGGCGTCCACGGCGAACTGGCGGTCGTGGCGCTCGGCGTCGACCGGGTCGAGCCGGCGCCCGAACCGGTCCTGGCGGTTGGGAACGAAGGTGTTGGCGAGCCAGCCGCTGGCGTTGTTGACCAGGATCTCGACCGGGCCCACGGTCGCCTCCGCACGGTCGAGCAGCCGTCGCGGCGACCCGGGGTCGGCCAGGTCGGCCTCCATGCGGGCGGCGGTGCCGCCGCCCCAGCCGAGGCTCAGGCCCGGTCGCGGGCGGCGGGGTCGCCCAGGCCGGTGCGGAAGCCCTCGCGCCAGCTCGGGAAGCGCGGTTGCCAGCCCAGCTCGCGCTTGGCCTTGGCGTTGGACGCGCCGCGAACCCGGGTCATCATCGACACGCCGACCGGGCCGACGACCAGGCCGGCGAGCCAGGCCGGCAGCCGCAGCGGCGGCTTGGCGCCGATCGCCCTGGCCAGCTCGGGAAGCCACACCGACACCGGCGCCGGCTCGTCGTCGACCACGTTGTACACACCGGCCCCGCCGGGTTGGACGCAGGCCAGGGTGGCCGAGGCCGCGTCCTCGACGTGGACGAAGGACCAGATGCCCGAGCCGCCGGCGACGATCGGGAACCTCCTGGCGCGGACCATCTCCAGGGTGTCCCCGCCCTGCGCGAGCGAGGTCCCAGGCCCGTACAAGCTGCCGTAGCGCAGCACGATGCCCTCCAGGTCGGCGCCGAGCACCCGGTCCTCCAGATACCGGATGGCCTCCAGGGTGGCGCGCATCTGCGCCGGTGGGTCCGGGTCGAACGGCTCGTCCTCGGTCTTGACCGGCGCGCCCTCGCGCGAGTAGGGCCAGCCGGCGTAGCTCTGCGCGATGAACCGCCGCGCGCCCGCGGCCTGGGCGCCCTCCAGAAGATGATCGGTTCCCTGGGTCCGCAGGCGGTTGGTCTGCTCCCACTCGCGGTCCCAGTGCTTCAGGCTGCGGAAGCCGGTCAGCGCGGTGAGCTGGTGGATGACCACCTCCGGCTTGGCCTCGACCACCGCTTCCACCACCGCCCGCCGGTCCAGGCCGTCCGCCACGGCCGGGGCTGCGCCGCTCGCCCACAGCTGATCGGCCTTCCGCGCCGAGCGGGTTATCGCCACGACCTCGTGCCCGTCCGCCACCAGCATGGGGAGCAGCGGCCTGCCGATGGCGCCGGTGGCGCCCGCCAGGAACACTCGCATGGTTCGCCTCCTCGTTCGATCTGTCGCATCCCGTGACTTCGATCTGTCGCATCACGTGACGAGGACGCGGGAACCTGTGTGACACTCGATGGGGTCGGCGGTCTGTCACAGGCTCGGCGGCTCGTACGTCTTCATGGTCGGCATGGAAAGGCATGAGGCGGAGATGGACGAGGCGGGCGAGATCCACGCGGAGCTGCAGCCGCTGCTGTTCTCGATCGCCTACCGGATGCTGGGCAGCGTCGCGGAGGCCGAGGACGTCGTGCAGGAGGCCTACCTGCGGTGGCATCGCGCCCTGATGGCCGGCACCGAGGTGGAGTCCCCCAAGGCCTACCTGGCCGCGGTGACGACTCGGCTGGCCATCGACCAGCTCCGCGCCCGGAAGACCCGCCGCGAGGCGTACGTGGGACCGTGGCTCCCTGAGCCGCTCGTGGCGGAAACGGAGGCGGACGTGGCGCAGCACGCCGAGATGGCCGAATCGCTGTCGATGGCCTTCCTGGTCGTGCTGGAGAGCCTCAGCCCGGTGGAGCGGGCCGTGTTCCTGCTCCGCGAGGTGTTCGAGTACGGCTACGACGAGATCGCCCAGATCGTGGACAAGAGCGAGGCGAACTGCCGGCAGATCTTCGGGCGGGCGCGCCGCCACATCGAGGCCTCCAAGCCCCGGTTCGAGCCGTCGGCGACCGAACGGGAGGAGCTGGCTCGCCGCTTCTTCGCCGCCTGCGAGCAGGGCGACATGGAGGGCCTGCTGGAGCTGCTGGCCGCCGACGCCGCCTTCGTCGGCGACGGCGGCGGCAAGGCGCAGGCCTTTGGCGAGCCGATCTCCGGGCGGGAGCGCATCGCGCGGCTGCTGGTCGGGCTGTTCAACCGTGGCGCGCAGCTCGGCGCCCGGGTGCGGCCGGTCCAGGTGAACGGGCAGCCAGGCGGGATCAGCCTGGACGCCCAGGGGCGGGTGATCAACGTGTTCACCCTCGACGTCGCCGACGGCCGCGTCCAGGCCGTCCGGTCAGTCGTGAACCCGGACAAGCTCGGTCACCTTGGACCGGTGTCCGACATCGCCCGCCTCACACGCCCCAGGCGACGTTGAACGGGCGTACGGCTCCTACGCCGGAACACGGATCCTGCCCACGGCGCCGGGGCTCGCCGGGGCAAGGAGCGGGCGGCCGCGCCGGCCGATGAGTTTCCACCGGCCGCTCGGTATGTACGGGTGAGCGAACGCGAACCCGCAACCGGGAGGTCAGGTGGAACGCAACCGAACACGGGCGTCCTCGACGCCGGCGCAGCGCTGGGTGCTTGCGCTGACCTCGCTGGCGTCGCTGATGGTCATGCTGGACACCATGGTGGTGACGACCGCCCTCAGCACGATCCGGATGCACCTCGGCGCCTCCATCGAGGCGCTGGAGTGGACCGTCAACGCCTACACCCTCAGCTTCGCCGTGCTGCTGATGACGGCCGCGGCGTTGGGCGACCGCTTCGGGCGCCGTCGCCTGTTCGTCATCGGCATCGGCCTGTTCACCGTCGCCTCGGCGGCGTGCGCGCTGGCACCGGGCATCGGCTGGCTGATCGTGGCGCGCGCCGTTCAGGGCGCCGGCTCGGCGATGACCATGCCGCATGCGCTGGCGCTGCTGAGCGCGGCGTTCCCGCCCGCGCGGCGGGCCAGGGCGCTGGGACTGTTCGCCAGCGTGACCGGCCTGGCAACGCTGGGGGGACCGATGGTCGGTGGCGCTGTCACCCAGGGCCTGGCGTGGCAGTGGATCTTCTGGCTCAACGTCCCGATCGGCCTGCTGCTCATCCCCGTGGTCCTCAGGCGGATCGAGGAGAGCCTGGGGACCGACACCAGCCTCGACTTCGGTGGTCTGGCGCTGGTGACCGGCTCTGCCCTCGGACTGGTGTGGGGGCTGGTGCGGGGCAACGCGGCCGGCTGGGCGAGCCCCGAGGTGGTCGTCTCGCTGGCGGCCGGGGCGCTGCTGGCGGTGGCGTTCGTGGCCTGGGAGCTGCGCGCCCGCGAGCCGATGCTGCCGATGCGGTTCTTCCGCTCGCGCGCCTTCTCGGCGGGCAATGCCTCCAGCTTCCTGATGTTCGGGTCGATCTTCGGGGCGGCGTTCTTCTTCGCGCAGTTCCTGCAGACGACGCTGCACTACGGGCCGCTGGGCGCGGGGCTCCGTCTGGCCCCGTGGACCGTGACCCTGTTCGTGGTCGCGCCGATCGCCGGCGCCTGGGTCAACCGGGTCGGCGAGCGGCCGCTGATGGTCGGCGGGCTGCTCATGCAGGCGGCCGGCTTCGGCTGGATCGCGCTGATCGCCAGTCCCGGCCTCGCCTACCCCGCGATGATCCCACCGTTGGTCCTGGCCGGCTGCGGGGTCTCGATGGCGATGCCGGCCACCCAGAACTCCGTGATGGGCTCGGTGCCGCGCAGCGCCATCGGCAAGGCGTCCGGCGCCTTCAACACCCTCCGCCAGCTCGGCGGCACGTTCGGGATCGTGATCCTCGCCGCGGTCTTCGCCAGCTCCGGCGGTTACGCCTCCGCCCGGGCATTCAGCGACGGGTTCGCGCCCGCGATCGGCGTTGCGGCCGGCCTGTCGCTGGCGGCCGCGGTGGCCGGCCTGTGGACCCCCGGGCGGCCCGACGCCGCCCGGGAGGTCGCACAGCCGCCGGTGCCGGAGCTGCAGGCGGTGGGCAGACAATGAGCGTCAGCGTCAGGCGGCGGAGGCGGTCCGCGCGGGGAGCAGGGGTGATCATGCCAGCCAGCGATGAATTCGCGCTCCGGACCGGTCCGTTCCGGCGGGAGCTGCTGGCCCACTGCTACCGGATGCTCGGTTCGGTGCACGACGCCGAGGACCTGGTGCAGGAGACGTTGCTGCGGGCGTGGCGTTCCTACGGCGAGTTCGACGACCAGCGGGCGTCGCTGCGCACCTGGTTGTACCGGATCGCCACCAATGCCTGCCTCACCGCGCTGGAGCGGCGCGGCCGCCTTGCCCTGCCCTCCGAGCTCGCCGACCCGAGCGCCGGATCGACGTGGCCGCTGGACGGGCCCGGAAACGAGATCGCCTGGCTGCAGCCGATCCCCGACGCGCTGCTCGCGCCGGCCCCCGCGGACCCGGCCAGCATCGTGGCGTCACGAGGCAGCGTCCGCCTCGCGCTGATCGCCGCCCTCCAGCACCTGCCCGCCAGGCAGCGCGCCGTCCTGATCCTGCGTGACGTGCTGGCCTGGCGAGCCACGGAGGTCGCCGAGCTGCTGGGCACCAGCACGGCGGCGGTCAACAGCGCGCTGCAACGCGCCAGAGCCCAGCTCGCCCAGGTGACGCCCGTGGAGGACCAGATCGCCGAGCCGGCCGAGGCGGAACAGCGCGAGCTGCTCGACCAGTACGTCACGGCCTTCGTCAACGCCGACGTCACCGCGCTCGTCAGGCTGCTCCGCGAGGACGTCGAGCTGGAGATGCCGCCGTTCCTGAGCTGGTTCAGGGGCCGCCACGAGGTCGGGACCTTCATCGCCTCCAGGGTCAGCAAGGCCCGCGACCGGTGGCGGGCGATCCCCACCAGCGCCAACGCCCAGCCCGCGCTGGCGATGTACCTGCGCGGCGACGACGGTGCGCACCATGCGCACTCCGTGCAGCTGTTCACCTTCGCCGGCTCGGGCATCGCCCGCATCGTGGCGTTCGTTGACCCGCGCTTGTTCCCGACCTTCGGCCTGCCGCCGACCTTCGCGGCGCCCGCCAGCACCTCACGGCGATGACCGGGCCAGGCGCGACGGCTCGGCGGACCGGCGGGGTCGAGCTGCTGGAGCGGGCGATCGGCTACGCCCTCGGCACGGTCCAGGCGGTCACCCCGGCGTCGCTGACGCATCCCACACCGTGCCGGGAATGGGACCTGCGGGCGCTGCTGCACCACGTCGACGACTCCCTCGCCGCGCTCCAGGAGGGCATCGAAGCCCGAGACGTGGGCCTCGGCCCCGCCGCGGACGAGCCCGGCCCGGCCGCCGACCTGGCGGGGCGGTTCCGCGACCGTGCCCACCGGCTGCTCGGAGCGCTGACCAGGGCGGATGGCCACGACCACCTGGTCGCCGTCGCCGACCTGCCCTTGACGGCGGGCATCCTGGCCAGCACCGGCGCCATCGAGATCGCCGTCCACGGCTGGGACATCTCGGAGGCGTGCGGACGCCACCGGCCCGTCCCCGGCGAACTGGCGGTCGAGCTGCTGGAGCTGTGCCCGCTGCTGGTCGACGACAGCGACCGCCATGGCCGGTTCGCGGCGCCGGTCACGGTTTCGGCACTGGCCTGCCCCAGCGACCGGCTGGTCGCCTTCCTCGGCCGCGATCCCCTCAGTTAGCTGGCGGCGGCCTCCGCCGGGGGCCTGCCGGGCAGGAACACCCGGAACGAGGCGCCGCCGCCGGGCCGGTCCTCGACCCAGGCGCGCCCGCCGTGGAGATGGGCGAACTGGGAGACCAGCGCGAGGCCGATCCCCGAGCCGGGGGCGTTCGGGGCGTCGTTGCGGCCCTGACGGAAGGGCTGGAAGATCTGCTCGCGGAGCTGGGTCGGCACGCCGGGCCCCTCGTCCTCGACGACCAGCATCGCCCCGTCGTCGGCGGGTTGTATCCGCACCCAAATGGTCGTGCCGGCGGCGGTGTGCCTGGCCGCGTTGAGCACGAGGTTCTCGACGATCCGCTCGACCTTGGGCCCGTCCACCGCGATGTGCAGCGCTGCGGCGTCGACCACCACCGGATGCTCGTCGGTCACGGCGGCCTCTTCGACGCTGCGGCGGGTGAGCGCGCCGACGTCGGTGACCTGGCGCTCGGGCGTGAGCGTTCCCCTGGCGAGCCGGTCCAGGTCCAGCAGGTCGGAGAGGAGCCGGTCGAGCTTGCGGGCATTGGTGGTCAGCCGCCGGATCAGGTCGGCGACGTCCTCGGGACGCAGCCCGGCCGAGCCCCGCTGGAGCGTGAGCGCGATGCCGAGCACCGAGGTCAGCGGGGTGCGGAGGTCGTGGGAGACCGCCTGCATGAAGGTGGTCTTCATCTCGTCCATGGCGCGCAGGTGGTCCGCCCCGGCGCGCTCTCGCTCCAGGGCGGCGGTGAGCTGCTCCGCGGCGTCGTGCTCACGCCCCAGCGCCTCGGCGAGGCGGCCGGCGGCCTGGCGGGTGGCGGTGATGTCGGTCAGGATCCCCTGCCAGAACAGCGGCTGTCCGGTGGCGTCCCGCACCAGGACCGCCTCGTCGCGGACCCAGCGGACGTCGCCGAGGCGGGTCCGCATCCGGTACTCGCCGACGAACGGCTCGCCGGTCTCGTTGGTGCGGTCGCATTCCGCCTTGACCCAGTCGTGGTCGTCCGGGTGCACCCACTTGTCCCAGAGCTCCGGGTTCCCGATGCAGTCCGACGCCCGCTCGCCGAGCAGCGCCTCGATCTGCGGGCTGACGTAGGTGAACTCGTTGGGCGGGTCCGAGCTGATGGTGTACACCACCGCTGGCACCCGCTCGAGCAGCGCCTGGAAGCTCGCCTCGACGTCGGCCAGGCGCTGTTCCAGCTTGCGGTGCGGGGCGACGTCCTGCTGGGTGCAGACCCAGTGCGTGGTCCGACCCGCCGTGTCGGGCAACGGCGCGATCCGCCAGCGCGCGACGTACTCGGTGCCGTCCCTGCGGTAGCTCACCGTTTCCCTGGTCCAGAGCGAACCGGACTCCAGCCAGGCGGCGATCTCCTCGTACACCGACGCGGCGATCTCCGGGCACTGCACGACGCGCAGCGAGCTGCCGATCAGCTCGTGGACCGGGTAGCCCGTGAGTTCGCAGAACGCCCGGTTGGCGTGGACGATCCGCGGGCCCTGGCTGTCGCGGTTGGTGGTGCTGATCACCACCGCGTCGGGGACCGCCTCCAGCGCGCCCCACAGGTGCTGGCTCTGCTCGGCCAGCGCCGCGTCCGCCAGCCTGTGCGCCTGGAGGTCGCTGCGCAGCTCGATCTCGTCCATCACCAGGCCGGCCAGGTCCTTGAGGCTCGCCAGGTCCTCGCCGGTCCAGTCCCGCGGCCGCTTGTCGGCGACGCAGAACGATCCCACGATGTGGCCCGACGAGAGGGCCAGCGGGATGCCCATGTAGGCGACCGCGCCGAGCTCGGCCATGAAGGTGTTGTCGCTGGCCAGTGCGTCCCAGCGGACGTCACCGATGACCAGCGGTTGCCCGGTCGCCAGCACGTACCGGCACAGCGAGGCGGAGACGGGTGCCTGCCTCGACGACGCCCACGGCTCCGGCAGGCCGAAGTACGCCTTGAAGAACACGCGGTCCTGGTCGATCACCGTCATCACCGCGATCGGCGTCCCGAGGACACGTGCGGCCAGCCGCGCCAGCCGGTCGAACACCACTTCGGCCGGCGTGTCGAGCAGGCTGGTCTGACGGACGGCAGCGAGCCGGCCCGGGTCGGCCAGCACGTTGGTCAGGCTGGAGCTCATCTCGCGGGACCCCCTTCGGCAGGCGCCGCCCAGTGTCCAAGCAGAGCAGACGTTCCGCAAGCGCCGACCATTCTCCCGTGTGGGCCGGGCCAGCGCGAATGCGGCGAACTCTCGCATCCTGGGCATCACCCCCGCCGGCGGGCGCGACAACGCCCCAGGGAAACGCCGGTCGCGTGTCACGCCGCCGTTTTAGACTTGCCCGGGTAGCCCTGAGCGCCAGGGGGCCAGCGGTGATGGAGGACCTCGAGATCGGCCAGTTCGCCGACCCGGAAGGCCACGTCATCGGCGTGATCCGCTCCAGCTCGTAGCACCGCCGCCCAGGCCCGCCGCGACGGCGCCCGAGCCCGTGGGTGCGGGCCACCGTCCCCCCGGCCGGTGGCCCGCATGCGACGCTCACGAGCGCAGGTAGCGGATCACCGCCAGCACCCGGCGGTTGTCGTCCTCCGACGGCGGCATCCCGAGCTTGGCGAAGATGCTGGCCACGTGCTTCTCCACGGCGCCGGCGGAGACGACCAGGGCGTTGGCGATCGCGGTGTTGGACCGGCCCTCGGCCATCAGCGAGAGCACCTCGCGCTCGCGAGGGGTCAGCGAGGCGAGATCGTCGGCGCGCCGGCTGGCCCCGGCGAGCTGGGTGACGACCTCGGGATCCAGCGCGGTGCCGCCCTCGGCCACCCGGGCCAGCGCGTCGGTGAACGCCGCCACGTTGGCGACCCGGTCCTTGAGCAGGTAGCCGACGCCCGCCGAGCCGGCCGCGAGCAGGCGGGTGGCGTAGCCGGTCTCGATGTACTGGGAGAAGACCAGCACGGCGGTCTCCGGACGCTCCCGGCGGATGTCGATGGCCGCCCGCAGTCCCTCGTCGGTATGGGTCGGCGGCATCCGGATGTCCACGATGGCGACGTCCGGACGGTGGCCGGCGACCGCGGCGCGCAGCGCCTCGCCGTCGGCAACCGCGGCACACACCTGGTGCCCGCGGTCGATCAGCAGCGCGGCGAGGCCCTCCCGCAGCACCGCGGAGTCCTCTGCGATCACGACGCGCATGGGCGCATGCTCTCACGCGTGCAGGGGCAGCTCGACGGTGATCACCGTCGGCCCGCCGTCGGGACTGCTGATCGCCAGGCTGCCGTCGACGGTGCGCACCCGCTGCGCGAGCCCGTCGAGGCCGCTGCCCGCGCCGGGCCGGGCGCCGCCGACGCCGTCATCGGCGACGCGCAGCCGGAGCACCCCGTCGCGCTGCGCCGCCTGGACCGCTGCCCGCCGCGCCGCGCTGTGCTTGATCACGTTGGCCAGTAGCTCCGCGGCGCAGAAATAGGCGATGGTCTCGATCGCCGCCGTCGGGCGCACCGGGACGTCGACGGTCAGCTCGACGCCGACCGCGCTGCGCGCCACCAGGGTCTCCAGGGCGTCGGCCAGCCCGCCGTCCAGCACAGGAGGGTGGATGCCGCGGGCGAGGTCGCGCAGCTCGGCGATCGCCTCGGTCGCCGTCTCTTGCGCGCTGGCCACCAGCTCACGGGCGCGGTCGGCGTCCAGCGGCTGGCCGCCGTCGCCGAGCTTCTCCCTGGCCATGCCGAGGCTCATCGTCAGCGCGACCAGTCTGGCCTGCGTGCCGTCGTGCAGGTCGCGCTCCAGCCGCCGCAGCATCGCCGCCGAGTCGTCCACCGCCAGCGCCCTGGTCTCCTCGAGGGCGCGGACCCGCTCGGTCAGCGCGCCCGGGCCGAGCAGACCGCGCACGAGCCAGCCGTCCGCCGCGACCACCGCCCGCGTCACCCACGGGGCGAGCAGCACGGTGGCCGCGCCGACCCCCAGGGCGACGAAGGTGCCGGCGTAGGTGGCCACCTGGAACTTGCCCATCGGCAGCACGGTGATGACGGGCACCGGGCGAAGCTGCGTGCCGGGCGGGTGGTTGCGGAACCCTCCCCACCAGATCGGGTAGGTCATGTTGACCAGCCCGGCGCCCCAGAGGATGACCGCGTAGCAACCGAGCAGCGAGACCGGCACCTTCACCAGCACATAGGCCAGCGCTCGCCAGCTGCTGGCGTCGCGCAGCCTGGCCCCCAGCCGCCCGAGCGGGCCGCGGCCCGGCCGGAACGGCGGTGGCGCGGGGACGCGAGCGCCGAGCAGCCAGCCCGCGAGCCGGCGGTGCACCGCGCCGAGCCCCCGAACGGCGCCGAGCGTCGCCACCAGCAGCAGCAGCCCAGGGACCGTGCCGACCAGCGTGGCGGTCAGGGCGGTGCCGATCGCCAGCAGCACCACGATGACGACGAAGCCGACGATGCCGAGCGGGACTCCGGCCAGGCAGTACCCCAGCTCCGCCCAGGCCCGCTGGGTGAACGGGGCACGCACGGCCTGGAGCGCGATCTTCCGCACGGTGAGCGGCCCGCCGTCCGGCCGGTCGCCGGACGGCGGGCTGGAGGTCACCGTCGCCATCTCGTCCACGGGATCATTGTCCTGCTCAGGCGTCCCGGCGGGCCAGCAACCATCCACCGATGCCCAGCACGGCGGCGGTATAGGCCCACAGGAGGCCGAACCCGGCCCAGGGCGACAGCATGTCCGCCACCGGCTTGGCCACGCCCATCGAGTTCCCCGCGATGAAGGTCGGGAAGTACTTGGCGATCTGGGGCCCGCGGGTTGCCCCGACGAGCAGCAGCGGGACGACGAACAGCACGCCGGCGAGCGCGGCGATCCCGCCGGCGGTGTGCCGGGTGATGGCGCCCAGGCCGAGTCCCATCAGCCCGATCAGGCAGAGGTAGACGCCGCTCATGGCAACCGCGCGAAGCACACCGGGCTGGCCGAACGACGGCTGCGGCACCCCGGCGCCCAGCACGGCCCGCCCGGCCAGGAAGGCGACGAACGTGACGGTCTCGCCGACGGCGAGCGTCACCACGCCGAACACCGCCGCCTTCGCGACCAGCACCAGCGGCCGGTTCGGGATCGCGGCCAGCGTGGACCGGATCATCCCTGACGAGTACTCGCCGGTCATCACCAGCACGCCCAGCACTCCGATCATGAGCTGGCCGAGGGCCACGCCGGCGAGCACGTTGTTGGTGGGGTCGAAGGACGCCTTGTCGGCGGCGGTCACCGGCGCCCGGGTATTGGCCATCACCAGGATGCCGATGCCGATCATGCCGGCGAGTGTCGCCAGCAGGATCCACGTGGTGGAGCGCAGGCTGCGCAGTTTGATCCACTCCATCCGCGCCACCTGCCGGAACCGGTAGTGCCCGGGCGGGACCCGCTGCAGCCTGGCTGTCATGGCGGTCATGAGCTTCTCTCCCCTGTCGGAGTCGCCGTCGGCGCCGGCGTCGCGGCGCGGTCGCCGCTCGGATCGCCGCCCCGGTATTCGGCGCTGGAGCCGGTCAGGTCCAGGAACGCCTCCTCGAGCGAGCCGCCGCGTCCGGTCAGCTCCGCCACCGAGGTGTCGGCCAGCAGCCGCGCCTGGCCGATCACCACCAGGTGCTCGGCGGTGAGCGCCATCTCGCTGATCAGGTGACTGGAGACCAGCACCGTGCGGCCCTCCGCGGCCAGCGACTTGAGCAGGTCTCGCACCCAGCGGACGCCCTGGGGGTCCAAGCCGTTGACCGGCTCGTCGAACAGCAGCACACCGGGGTCGCCGAGCAGCGCGGCCGCGATGCCGAGCCGCTGGGCCATGCCGAGCGAGAACTTGCCCGCGCGCCTGCGGGCGACGCCGGCCAGCCCGACGACGCCGAGCACCTCGTCGACCCGCGAGCGCGGGATGTCGTTGCTGGCCGCCAGCGCCATCAGATGGTGATGGGCGCTGCGGCCGGGATGGAAGGTGTGCGCTTCCAGCAGCGCGCCGACCTCGCGCAGCGGCCAGCGCAGGGCGCGGTAGGGACGGCCCCCGATGCGAGCGTGCCCCGCGTCCGGCGCGTCCAGCCCCATGATCAGGCGCATGGTGGTGGACTTGCCCGAGCCGTTGGGGCCGAGGAAGCCCGTCACCATGCCCGCTCGCACGTCGAAGCTCAACGCATCGACCGCGACGGTCGAACCGTATCGTTTGGTGAGCCCCCGAACCTCGATCATCGCAACCTCCCAGCGGCACGCGAGCGCGCGCCATGGGGACCACGCTACGAAGTCGGCAGCCCTGCCGGAATCCGATTACCCCCCGTCCCCGGGCGGGGGTTTCCCCCCGGGCGGGGCCTCCTCCCGACGAGTCCCACCCCGCATCTCCCCCGCTCGTCTCCCTCACCGACCGTCGGTGGCTCCCGGGTACACTCACCGAATGAGCCGCCTGGAGGATTCGGTCGACCGGATCGCTTCCGGGACGGGATTCTCCGGGGTCGTGCGCGTCGACCGCGGCGGCGCTGTCCAGCTCGCCAAGGCGTATGGCCTCGCCCATCGCGGCTGCCACACCGCCAACACCGTCGACACCCGGTTCGCCATCGCCAGCGGCACCAAGGGACTGACCGCACTGACGGTGATGAGCCTGATCGAGGAAGGTCGGCTCGAGCCGGCCACGACCGCTCGTTCACTGCTCACCGACGACCTGCCGCTGGTCGATGACCAGGTGACCGTCGAGCACCTGCTCGCCCACCGATCCGGCATCGGCGACTATTTCGACGAGGAAGCCGACCACGCGGTCACCGACCATGTGCTGCCCGTCCCCGTCCACGAGCTCGCCACCACCGAGCAGTACCTGCGCGTGCTCGGCGGCCACCTGAGCAAGTTCGCGCCGGACGAGCGGTTCTCGTACAGCAACGGCGGCTACGTCGTGCTCGCGTTGATCGCCGAGCGCGCCAGCGGCACGCCCTTCCATGAGCTGGTGCAGCGGCGTGTCTGTGGGCCCGCCGGCATGCACGACACGGAGTTCCTGCGATCCGACGAGCTCCCCGGTCGGGTCGCGCTCGGCTACCTGGGGAACGAGGGACTGCGGACCAACGTCTTCCACCTCCCCGTGCGAGGAAGCGGTGATGGCGGCATCTACTCCACCGCCGCGGACGTCCACTCCATGTGGGCCGCGTTGTTCGCCGGCCGAATCGTGTCGACGGACCGGGTCAGGGAGATGGTGCGCCCCCGCAGCCAGGTGCCGTCGGAGTCCACGCGCTACGGCCTCGGGTTCTGGCTCCACCAGTCCCGCGACGCCGTGATGTTGGAGGGATCCGATGCCGGCGTGTCCTTCCGGACCGTCCACGACCCAGCCGGCGGTTTCACCCACACGGTGCTGTCCAACACGACCTCCGGCGCGTGGCCCGTCGCGCGCCACCTCGGCGAACTCCTCACCCCGTGAGACAACCATGTCCGAGCCGCTCAGGCCGGGACCAGGTCCTCCAGGCGGGCGCGGGTCTCGGGGCGCCGCAGGGCCGCCAGGGCGCCGCGTTCGAGCTGCCGGGCGCGCTCACGGGAACACCGCATCACCGCGCCGACCTGCTCCAAGGTCCGCGGCGTACCGGAGTCCAGCCCGAACCGCAGGATCAGCACCTGCCGCTCACGCTCGGGAAGCGCGCCGATCACCTGCTTCAGGGCCTCCCGGCCGAGCGCCTCCGCCGCCAGGTCACCGGGGTCGGCAACCCGCTCGTCCTCGATGAGGTCCTTCAGCTCCGCGCCGTCGTCGCCGACCGGGCTGTCGAGCGAGGCGATCGCGTGCGCGCTGTCCTTCAGGCGCGTCACCTGTTCCGCCGACAAGGCCAGTGCCGCGGCCAGTTCCGCGTCGCTCGGCTCGCGGCCGAGCTCCCCACGCAGGCGCGTCTGGGCGCGGCGCAGCCGGCCGACGCGCTCGTCCACGTGCACCGGCAGGCGGATCGCCCTGGCGCCCCGGTCAGCCGCCCCGCGGGTGATCGCCTGGCGGATCCACCAGGTCGCATAGGTCGAGAACTTGAAGCCCTTGCGCCAGTCGAACTTCTCGACCGCGCGCAGCAGCCCCAGGTTGCCCTCCTGGACCAGGTCGACCAGTGGCAGGCCGGTGCCGGAGAAGCGCCGCGCGATCGAGACCACCAGGCGGAGATTGGACTCGACCATGGTGCGGCGGGCCTGCTCGCCGCGTTGGGCCGTCGCCACCAGGGCCGCCCGCCGGGGATCATCAGCGGTCAGTTCCCCGAGCCGGAGCTGGGCCTCCAGCCCGGCCTCGTACGCCTGGGACAGCCGGGTCTCGTCCTCCCTGGTCAGCAACCGGTGCTGCCCGATCTCGTCCAGATAGAGCCGGAACAGGTCAAAGTCCACGGGCTCACGTTCGATCCTCGTCGGCATCGTGCTCCTCATCCCGGCTCTGTCACCGCAACGCCCTTGGTCGCCATTGAGCATCCCGGTCGAGCGGCCCCTCGTCTTCACCGCCAGCGCCCGGCTTCGCTGCCGGTTAACAGGAGTCTTCGACTACCTGCTAGCTTCAAGGCGAGCACGGGTGGGAGCAAGCACGGGTACGGGTGACCCAGTTCAACGGGTGCCTCCGGCTGGTTCGGTGCCCTCGTCGAGTACCTGCGCGGGGCCGCCGACGTCTTTGGCGGCCCTCTACGAGATCGCGTCGATCGCCGCGGCCGTTACCGGAGATTCCCCCACGGCTGGAAGGTGTAACGCCCGCGGGCCCTGCGCCGCTCTGTCTTGTAGTGGCGCAAGCTAGGTGTCCCCCCCACCTCGGTGCTACTTCGCTGGAGCGGCGACGACGCTTCCCAGGGTTCGCCTCGGGCGCTGGCCCACAGCCATGGGGATGGGCGGCCAGCCCCGAGGCAAACCCAACCTTTACCCCCTGGATCGCCCGCGAGGACTCCTCCTGCCGGCAGCGGGTCGGCAAGGATTCCCGCTGGCCGGAAACGAGCTTGGGGGCTTGCCGTGATGACACGAGACCGCGGGCGCGGCATCGTCGGCGTCAGGGTCGACTCGTCAGGGTACCCACTAGGACGTGGTGGGAACGGCGGGCTGGCCCGCGGCTTCTCCCGCGTGGCGCGCTCACCGGCACCACGAACTGAACACAAATCCAAACAGACCGGCAGCAAGCACTCGCTGGCCACATGGAGGTGAACATGAAGCTCACCATCATCGCAGCGACCGGGGGGGTCGGCCGGGAGCTTCTCGAGCAGGCGGTCGCCGCGGGTCACGACGTCACCGCGGTGGTCCGCAATCCAGGCAAGCTCTCCCGGGAGGTGCGCGCCGTCACCACCGACATGAGCGCGCCTGATCCGGAGGCGATGGAGTCCGCGGTCGCTGGAACAGATGCCGTGCTCTCCGGCCTTGGCCCGCACTCCAATTCCGATGCGGGCGTCGCCTCGCGGGGCATCCGCGCCATCGTCGCGGCGATGCGCGCCACCAGCGTCCGGCGCATCGTCGTGGTCAGCGCGGCGCCGGTGTCCACGGTGGCGTCGCCCAGCCGCCCCAACCCGCCGAAACACGACCCTGGCGACGGGTTCTTCATGCGATACCTGTTCAGCAAGATCGCGGGAGCCAGGTTCGGAAAGGTGTATGCCGATCTGGCGCTGATGGAGGACGTTCTCGCCGGCAGCGGCCTGGACTGGACCGTCGTGCGGCCGCCACAGCTGACCGACAAGCCACTGACCGGCAGGTACCGGACGGCGTACGGGCAGAACATCCGCGGCGGCTTTTCCGTTCCCCGCGCTGACGTCGCCCAGTTCATGCTGCGCGTGCTCGGTCAGCCGGAGACGATCCACCAGGTCATCGGCATCGCCAGTTAGAGCCCGACCCGGGGTCGCCTCACGCGGGTCGCTTCGGTCCGTAACGCTACCGAGACGGAGACCCGCCACAGTGGTCTGTGAGATGCGACGCTGGAGGGTGGCGGTACCGGTGCACTGCGTGCGGCAAGGACCATGGCGGTGATCCCTGCCGCCCGACTCGCCCGGCTGCGGGGGTGGCCGGGCGTACTGGCGTGGACGCTGTGGGCGCTGGTCATGCTTGGCCTGGCCGTGGTCGCCTGGCTGGACCAGCTGCTGCGCGAGGCCGGCCGGCCAGACCTGCTTGGACTCACCCCCAGCAACATTCCCCCCGTGGTCGGGGCGGTGAGCGTGGCCACGGTGGGGGCGGTGCTGGCCGGCCGCCGGCCCCGCCATCCGGCTGGGTGGGTGCTGCTGGCCCTCGGCCTGTCCCTGAGCGCGGCCGGGGCGGCCATGGCGTCTACGAACTATGGGGTGGCCCACCCCGGCGCCGCGCCAGCTGCCGGCTTGGTGGCCCTGTGCATGCCCGCCACCATCGTCACGGCGATGACCTGCAACGGCCTGGTGCTGCTGCTCACCCCGACCGGGGCGCTGCCGTCGCCCCGCTGGCGCTGGTGGGCAAGGGCCATGGTGGCCACGCCGGTCGCCTTGCTGCTGGTCGTGACGCTGATGCCCAGGCCCGGTGATCGGCTTGTCCAGCCGGTCGACAGCCCGCTGGACCTCCACGCGTTCGATGGTGTGCTGCTGGTCGCCTACCGGGCAGCCTTTGCGTTGGCCATCATCGCCTTCGTGGTGGCCGCCGCCTCGCTGGTGGTGCGCTTCCGCCGCGCCCGCGGCACCGAACGTCAGCAGCTGCGGTGGGTGGCGTTGGCCACGGTCGTGGTGACGCTGTTGTCCGTGCTCGTCCTGGTCGCCTTGGCGCTGGGCGCCTTTGACCTGGCGCCGTTGGCGGGCGGTCTGTGCCCGCCGATCCTGTCGGTGGGGATCGGCGCGGCGATCCTGCGCTACCGGCTGTACGACCTGGACCGCATCATCAGTCGCACGCTCGCCTACGGGCTGCTCACGGTGCTGCTCGGCGGCGGCTACGCCGGGGTAGTCCTAGGCCTCGGCCAGTTGCCGGGCAGGGACTCGAGCCTGGTGGTCGCCGCGGCAACCCTGGCGGTGGCCGCGGCGTTCCAGCCCGCCCGCCGCCGCGTCCAGGAGCTGGTCGACCGGCGCTTCAACCGCCGTCGTTACGACGCCGGCAGGACCATCGAGGTGTTCGGTGCGCGGCTGCGCCAGCAGGTCGACCTGGACACCCTGACCACCGAGCTGCTGGCCGTGGTCGAGCAGACCATGCAGCCAACCAGGCTGTCGCTGTGGCTGCGGCCGCAGGGACCGTCCAGCGGACCCGGCGATATCGCCGTCCGTAACACTGCCGGGACGCGGATCGGCCACCCTGACAGGTGATCGACGGCCAGCGGTAAGAAGGCGCAGCCCGGCCCGGGTCAAGATCGCGTTGGTGAACCGGCCGTCCCTGGGGTCGGGCTCGCGCCGGACGAGCTCGCGCAGCTCCAGTCGCTTGATCAGGTGCGACAGCCGCGACAGCGAGGCGTTCGTCACCTCGGCGAGTTCGCTCATCCGCATCGTGTTCCCGGGTTGCTCGGAGAGCCTGGCCAGGGCGTGGTACTCGACGAAGCTGAGCCCTGCGTCCCGCTGCAGCTGGCATTCCAGCGCCCAGCGCAGCTTGACCATCGCCGCGGCGAAGGCACGCCAGGAGTCCTGCTGCTCGTCGTCCAGCCAGCGAGGAGACTCGGCCGCCGGCGTCGACCAGGTCCTCGGTTTCTCGTCCCGGGGGGAAGGAGCAACCAACCATGGCCACCCAGATCGACACAACACAGCGCGAGGTCGTCCTGATCGAGAAGGCCCATGTCCGTCCCATGATGGGCCTCGACATCCTCGAACCGTTGCCGTCCGCGCGGATCCCGTATGCGATGGTGGACCCTTACATCCTCGTCCACGAGGCCGTCGTTCCCATCACCCCGGAGCGCGCGAGCCTGGATACCAGGCACCCCCACCGTGGGTTCGACAATCTCTGGTACGCGATCTCGGGCTCCTCGAGCACCGGCCACAGCACCGGTCCCGGCGGGGCGATGGAGCGGGCCAAGCTCGAGGCCGGGTCGCTCCTGAAGCTGCGAGCGGGGCGAGGCGTCTGGCACGCGGAAGGTATCGGCTCCGATGAGCTCCGGGAGGGCAAGGCCGGGACGGAGATGCGCGGTCTGCTCTTCTGGGTGAACCTGGCGCGCAAGGACAAGGACGCCGAGCCCAGCGCGCAGCTCCTGCAGCCGCAGGACGTGCCCGTCTGGCACGACCGCGACGCGATCGTGCGGGTGCTGGTCGGGGAAGGCTCTCCGGTCGAACTCGGGACTCCCGGGCTCATCCTGGACGCCGAGCTGCCAGAGGGGGGAGGCGTCGCCAGCCTCGTCCCGCCCGACTTCAACGGCTTCGCCTACATGCTGGAAGGCGAGGCCAGCTTCGGCGCCAACCGACGCCGGGCGAGCCGCTCGCAGATCGTGGTTCTCGGACCAGGTGGTGCGCTGTCCGTGGAGGAAGCGCAGCCCGGGACGCGGTTCATGCTCATGGCCGGGAAGCCGTACGGCGAGACGCCTGTCTACAACGGACCCTACGTGGACTGACGCGACCTCTGCGCTGCTGAGCTGCGAGCTGTGGCCGGTGAGGTCCGCATCGATGGTTCGGTGTCGTGGTGTGGACCAGCCAGCCCGGCGCTCCGCCTGTGACGCCGACCGGGTTGTTGAGGAAGGGGAAGACCTGCAGCACCAGCGGGAACAGGCCCAAACCAAGGACCTGGGCCGTGTTTCATAAGGTCCGTTTCAGGCGGTTCAGGTACTCATTCGACCGGGCAGCGTGAGGTCCAGTCCGAGCCAGCGAGCCAGGTCCTTGATCTCGCCATCCACTGCGGCGGTCATGGCCCTGTCGAAGGGCACGTCCTGGTGGATCGCGTCGACCCGCAGCACCCCGGCGTTGCGGTCGGCGGTGGCGTCCAGCTTGCCCACCAGCCGGTCGCCGTACAGGATCGGTAGCGCGAAGTACCGGTCCCCTGACCGCACGACTCGCGAAATATCGAGGCCCAGGAAGACATCGGACGGAGGCGATTCGGCGGTGATCGAATTGGACTTCGTCGCGGCCGGCTCGCCCGAGCTTTGGAACCTGACCGGGGCGGGCGCTGGCGATGATCAATCGCTGAACGACCTTTATCCGGGACTGCTGAGCTTTACGGTCAACGGGACGGACCTGAGCCCCAGGGCGCTCGTGCCGTTTCTCGGCGTCGTCGCGCCCATGAACGAGTTCCTCGCGGCGGTTCCGCCGCCGAAATCAGGGAGCTGGGCGCCGTCGGACCAGTTGTCGCGTCACGCCTATACGATCGAGAGGATCCGGTCCGGCCGTGTGCGCGTGGGCGCGAGCTGGCTGGGCTCGGGCACGACCTGTGTCGAGGCCGCGCTTCGGGCGGCGTGGGGCTGCTTCTCCGAGGGTGCTGCGTGAGCTCGCCGCTCGGGATCCGTCGGTTGAGCACAACGTGGTCGTCCGCCGCATGATGCCCGCCCTGCGGGACAACCAGTCCAGCCGGTCCGACGCGGATTCTCGCCTCATCCTGCTGCGTGGCGTCGAAAAGCGTTGCGACCGCCGGTCCCTTGAGTCTGCCGCCGACGCGGTGGCCCGGGTGGCATGGAGTTATGGCGGATTCACGGAGATAGGCGTCAACCCGATCACCGTACGCGTGGAGACGGGCACCACCGTCATGAATCGGCCATGGACCGGCGAGACGGACCCGACCGGACATCCGGTGATCATCTGTGTGATGGCCGAGCGGATCGACGGGATCTCCGCTGCCCGGGTCATTCGGGATTCTGTGCTGACCGCGTTGAGCGCGTGGGGGGTGCCCGAAGAGAGTCCGGCGTTCCGTGGATTGCGCGTTGCCGGATTCAGCAATCCGTGAGCAGTGGACGCCATGCGGGGCGAGTTCGACGGCTTGGTGACGGCCGAGCGTGGCCTTGGGGCGGTGCGTCAGGGACGCGCCGACGCGGCCGCCCGCCAGGCCATCATCGCGGCCTCGGCCGGGCTCGCGGTGAGCTCCCCAATGGTGGCACGGCGCCTGAGTTCCCTTGTCCCATAGCCGAGCCGCGCCGTCCGAAGGAACACCTGGAGGGCGACCTCTTGGTGATCGGCATCGAGGCTGGTGTAGATCTCCTCCGAACGCCGGGAGAGCAATCCCGGCAGACGCCCCATCGCCTGGTACTCCTCCAGCGGCAATGAAGCGCCAGCCCTGCGGTCGAACAGCTCGGTGAGCGCGTACTGCAGCAGTGGGAGCGCACCGGGCTGGGCCGCCGCGTCGCTCACCAGCTCGGCCAGAAGTGCCGGTTCCACCTCCACGCCGACCCGCTGGGCTGGCCGCACCACCGCGGCCTCCAGCTCGTCCGCGGTCATCGGGAGGACGCTGACCACGCCGGATGCGAACACCGTGCCAAACTCCGCGTCGAGAAGCGGGCGGTCGTAGAAGTCCCCGCGCAGCGTCAGGACGACGCGCACCGTATCGGCGGGGCTGGTGACAAGGCTGGCGATGGTGCGCAGGAACCGGTCCCGTTCAGCCGCTTCGGCCGCCGAGAAGAGCTGCTCGAACTGGTCGATCACCAGCAACAGCCGCCGCCCGGCAAAGAGGCACCCAACGGCCGCCCCGACGACCACCGGATCGTCATCGTCGAACAGCCCCGCCGCCCCGCTCGGTGGATCCGAGATGCTCCGCCGCAGCGCCGCCTCCAGCGCCCGCCACGGGTGGCGTCCGGGTTGCATCGAGGCGACCAGCCACCGCTCGGATCCGGGCACGGCCCCGGTCCTGATCGCCGGGATCAACCCGGCCGCCACCACGCTGGACTTGCCACTCCCGGACGGCCCCACCAGAGCAAGCAATCGGCTGCTGGCGAGAGCCGCGACCAGGCGACCGACCAGGCGCTGGCGACCGAAGAAGTCGGCCGCGTCCTCCTCCTCGAACGCCCGCAGACCCTTGTAGGGATTCCTCGCCCCCCAGCGCACGGCCGGGGTCGGCGCCCGCGGGTCGAGCGAGCGGTCGTGGAGCAGGATCCGCTCCTCAAGCCGGCGCAGAGCCGGCGAGGGGTCCAGACAGAGCTCGTCCGCCAGCAACCGCCGGTATTGCTGGTAGGTCCGGAGCGCTTCGGCGTGGCGACCCGACCGGTAGAGGGCGATCATCTGGAGCTCACGGCTCCGCTCGCGCAGCGCGTCCGTCGCGATCGCGCTCTCGATCAGGGGCAGCGCCTGCACGGCTCGACCCAGGTCCAGCTCGGCGGCGGCGAGCTCCTCCAGCGCGGCGAGCCTGAGCTCCGACAGCCGGCGGATGTGCGCCTGGGCGAACTCCTCATACGTGAAGTCGGAGAGCGGAGGACCGCCCCAGAGCGCAAGCGCTGAGCGGAGGACGGTCACGCCTCCACCTGGCTCACCGGCGCCGAGCCGGCGCAGGCCATCCGCGACGAGCCGCGTGAAGCGACTGGCATCGATCGACTCCGGGCCCGCCTCGAGCACGTACCCGGGCGGCCGGGTGGCGATCGCCGCGCAACCCGCCAGCGGCTCGATGGCCTTCCGCAGCTCCGAGATGTAGATCTGGATCGAGTGAACGGCCGTGCGAGGAGGGCTCCGCGGCCACACCAGGTCGATCAGCCGGTCGGTGGGGACGATCTCGTTGACATGCAGGAGCAGCACGGCCAACACGGCCCGCTGTTTGGGTGGCCCGAGGTCGGCCGCGGTCCCATTGGCCATGACCTCGAGGGATCCCAGAATCCGGTACTCCACCCTTGCTCTCCCGGAACGGCACTCACCCGGACTGACACTCAGCGTGGGTAGTGTGGCCGGCCTGCGTCCCTGAAACGTTACGAGTGCGGTGCCCACGCATGGTCGTTGCTGGCGGGACTCCGTGGCCCGGGGCGGGGATCTGAGGTGAGGCCGCCTGAGCTACCGGATTCCTGACCGGTGGGCGCGGCAGGCGTCGGACGCCGGGCTGATTGGCCAGCCGGGCCGACACGGCCGAGCCGGCGGTGGACGAACGGCGGGAGAGGCCGCGTCCGTATAGACTTCGCGGGGGTCGGTGCTGTTCGACAAAGGCGGGGCGATTTGGCGGAGCCTCTCGAAGGGGCGACCGGTGAGCTCGCGGAGGTAGTACGCGGCTTCAGAAGTCACCCTGGCCTGCTTGGCAAGGCACGAATCGCCATGGTGACCGAGGTTCTCGGGCCAACCGACTGGGATCGGGGACCGGGGGACGACACGGCGGTGCTCCCTCGAGACGATTGTCACGCCCTCGTCGCCGGAGAGGCGATGTGGCCGCCCTTCGTAGAGCGCGACCCGTTCGGCGCGGGGATCGCCGCGGTGGTGGCCAACGTCAACGACGTCGCGGCGATGGGTGGACGGCCCGAAGCCTTGGTGGACACCATCGTCGCGGACGAGCCCTCGGCTCGTTCAGTCCTCGAGGGGCTGCGGTTCGCCGCCGAGCTCTACCGCGTGCCGGTGGTCGGAGGTCACCTCACGATCCGTCCCGGGCCGCCCGCGCTCTCCGCGTTCATCCTGGGGACGGCGCGGCGGCCGCTCCGCGCCTTGGAGGCCGCGGCCGGCCAAGCCCTGCTCTTCTGCGCCTGCCTGGAGGGCCGGATGCGCGAGGACTTCCCCTTTTTCTCCTCCATCCGTGAGCGCGGCTCGGCGCTCGCCGACGACGTGCGGCTGCTTGCCGACCTGGCTGAGGCGGGCCACTGCCGGGCGGCGAAGGACGTCAGCATGGCCGGGGTGCTCGGGTCGCTGGCGATGCTGCTCGAGCCGACCCAGTGCGGCGTGCTCGTCGAGCTCGAGCGGCTGCCACGACCGCCGGGCGTGTCTCTCGCCGCCTGGGCGGGCGCCTTCCCGTCGTTCGGCTTCCTGCTCTGCGCGCCCCCCTCGGAGGTAGCCGCCTGCCGCGATGCCTTCACCGCGCGGGGCCTGGCGTGCGAGCAGGTCGGCCGGCTCGACGCCTCCGGCGCGGTCCGCGCAGGGCTCGGAGGACGGGAGGAATTGCTGATCGACCTTCGCCGGGAGCCGGTGACGGGGCTGCTCGGATCTCCGGGCCAAGCGGCCCAGCGGTAGCCCGGTCGGGCGGCCGCCGACCCCCGGCCCTTCGGCCCGTCCCGTTCTGATATCAGCCGTCGAGCCGCGGCGAGCCCGGCTGAAGACCGATGGCCATCTGCTGGTGGAGCCGACCGACGTAGGCGGCGGGATCCCCGACGGGGTACCAGCCCAGGCGCTCGAAGAACTGCACGTTCGGGGGTTGGATCTGCGCCAGCATCACCAACCCGCCGAGCCTCGATGCGGTCCCGACAGCAAACCGCACCAGGGGCGCACCGATGCCGTGCCTGCGGAACTGCGACAGCACGGCCAAGCGGTCGCCTTTCCACCGCCCCGGCTCTTCGAGCGGGTAGAGGCGGACGGCACCGGCCGCCGCTCCGGCCCAGAAGCCCACCACGTGCAGCGTCGCGGGGTCCTCATCGTGCCGATCCCAGTCGGAGCCGTCGAACATTCCCTGCTCCTCAACGAAGACCACGCGGCGGATGGCCAGATGCAGGGTCCGCTCCTCCTCGCCGGCGACGACCCTGCAGTCGAACCGGTCGGGCGGGGCTACGAGGTCAGCGGACCTGAACGACCGGTAGCGTGCGCCGGTTCGCTCCATGTGGCCTCCCCTCGAACGCGGACATCGCGGAGCAGGCGTTGCACCGGGCGCAGCCCGCCTTCACGCGCGCGGACTCCAGCCCGCCCACGATCACCTGGGGCGCGACCCGCCGGTACACCGACTTCACGTACTCCGGGTCCGGCGGGAGCATCGCCTCCATCAGGCTCCCCGGGGACGGTCGCAGCGGCACGACGAAGGGATAGACACCCATGTCCACGGCACGCTCGCAGCACTCGACCGTGAGCTCGGGGTCCTCTCCCATGCCAAGGATCACGTAGGTGGACACCTGCCCGCGGCCGAACACCTCGACCGCCCGCTCCCAGGCCCGGAAGTAGCCCTCCACGCCGGTTCTGCCCTTCGCCGGCGCGATCCGGTCGAGGATCCGCTGGTCGAAGGACTCCACGTGCATCCCGACGGTGTCCACCCCCATGTCGCGCAGGGCCTCGAACACCGAGTAGTCGTCGGGAGGCTCGAACTGCGCCTGGACCGGCAGGCCGGTCGCCTCCTTGACGGCGCTGGCGCACCTGCCGACGTACAGCGCCCCCTTGTCGGGCCCCCGGGTCGTCCCGGTGGTCAGGGTGACGTCGAGGGCGCCGTCGAGCTCCCTGGCCGCCAGCGCCACCTCGGCGAGCTGCTCGGGCTTCTTCACCGGAATGGTGCGACCGCCCTCCAGCGACGCCTCGATCGCGCAGAACTGGCACTGGTCGGCGTTCCCCCAGTAGACGCAGGTCTGGATCACGGTGCTGGCCAGCGAGTCCAGGTGGAGCAGCGCGATCTTCCAGTACGGGATCCCGTCGGCCGTCTGGAGGTCGTAGAAGTTCGGCCTCGCCGGCAGCGCGGCGTTCGCCAGACGCTGGTCGTCGCGGTACACGCCCCAGCCCTCACGCTCCTCGCGCCGGAGCACGTAGGGCGAGCTCGAGGCGAACCCGCTGACGTGTGGGAAGGTGACGGGGACGCCCTCGATCCAGATCATGCCGGCGTCGGCGGGACCCGCGCCCCCACGGCGGCCCTCCTCCATCGGCGCCTCGACCCGCACACCGAGACTCTGGACTTCGGCGATGAGCGGCCCGAGTCCCGCGATGGAGTGGCTGTTACCACTTGTGTCCATAGAGCGCCTCGAAGTTCTGGTAGAGGATGCGGTCCTTGAGCTCCTTGCCGACCGGCTGGCCCGCGATCTTGTAATACTCGCCCCAGAAGTCGCTCCACGGCTCGTCGGAGGCGAACAGCACGCGGTCGTAGCCGACGCCGCGGCGCTCGATCTCGGTGAGGAGCCAGCGGGCCCCGAACCCAACCGCCCAGGTGACGTCGGTGTAGACCTTGTAGCCCTGCTCGACCCAGTCCAGGAAGCGCGGCACGAGGCGGATGTGGCCGCTGACGCCGCCGCCGAAGTGGACCAGGTAGATCTTGGCTCGCTTGCCGTAGCGCTCCACGAGCGGGATGAAGTTGTTCAGGTCGGAGGAGCCTCCCGGGCTGGTGTGGAAGTGGAACACCAGGTCGTGCTCCTCGGCGGCCCGGAAGCAGGCCTCGGCGATCTCTCTGGTCTCGTCGTCCCAACCTTCGGGGTTTGGGTTGCCGCCGAGCAGGAACGTGGTCTTTAGGGCCACGACGCCCTCCTCGCCGGCGTGCTCGAGGGCCTGGAGAGTCATCTCCTTGTTCTGCGGGAGGAACGAGACCCACAGCCCGCCGCGCAGGCGGTCGGAGGACTTGACGGAGTCGAGCACGAGGTCGTTCAGGGAGAACGGCTGCTGCTGCACGGGGATACCGTAATTGGGCAGTACCAGCGCGCGCTCGACGCCAAGTGCGTCCAGGTGCCGGAGATATTCCTGCGTGGTCGGGAACTCGTAGACGGTCGGCTTCACCGGCTCGGCGAGGTCGTAGAACTTCCAGGCGGCCATCTCGCCAATGTGGCTGTGCCCGTCGATGGTCCGGCTGGGCACGCGCTCCTGGTTCATCTGTCGCCCTCCGAAACTCGATGCTGATGCCCTTGTGATGGCGACCCGGTCTCACATTCCTGGCGCAGCGCCGTAACGGCTCGCTCCCAAGCCGCCGGGTCGTCGAAGGTTCGCGGTGTGGCAACCGGCTCCTCGTCCCTGGCCAGCTCGCCGCTGATCGGGTCGAGGCGGGCGGCCTCGACGCCGTAGCGCGGCTGGTAGGTTTCGGGGTCGAGCTCGACGAAGGAGTGGATCGCCACACCGGTGGGGAGATGCAGCTCGACCCGGGAGGACACGGTCGCGGCGAAGGGATCGGGCGCCTGCTCGCCGGAGGGCTCCTGGAGCACGACCCAGCGCTCCCCCTTCGCCGTCGCCTCCTGGACCCGCGCGGCGACGGCGCCGCGGGCGGCAGCAGCCTTGATCTCCCGGTACCGGACCGCGAAAGCCGCCCCCGCCGCCACGCCCAGGTCGAGTTCCTCGGTGAGGACCCCGGTCCGGGCAGCGGTCCGTCCCGCCCGCGCCACGGCGTCGCCGAATGCGGCAGCGAGCGCCTCGGGGGTCCATACGTCTCCCAGGTCGTCCGCCAGCGCGCGCACGAGCGCCAGGTATCGCTCGTACAAGTCCGGCCTGGCCATCACGACCGGGTACAGGTGGCGCTCTGCAACGTTCCAGCGCTCGACCAGCTCAAAAGGCGCTTGGCTCATGGTGAGAACCGGGAACAGAGCCCGGGCGCGGCGGCCCGCGCGTCTGCGCCGTTGGCTAGAGGTTCCAGGTGTTGAGGACGAAGGCCCCGTCCCTCCAGGCGGTGAGAGCGGCGTCCAGGACGTCGCGCGGGTGAATGGGCTTGACGCCCTTCATCATGTCGGACTCGCGCATGCCGTACAGGGCCGCGGCGGAGAAGCGGCAGGCGTATACCTTGCCGCCCTCGTCCATGAACGTCTGGAGCTGCCGGTTGTAGTTCATGTTGCCGGGGAAGGCCTCGTCGCCCACCTTTGGGAACCCGCGGGTCGCGGACGCGATGAGCGAGCCGGGCCCGAACAGGACGATGTGGGTGTCGAAGCCCTTGCGGCGGATGCGCGTTGCGGTCAGGAGGTTGACAACCGATACGGAGCTCTCGAAGGGGACGCTATGCATGAAGATGTACGCCTTCTGTCCTGGCTCAGCCTGGTGGTCCTCGAAGACCTTGTCCTCGTAGTCGACGATTGCCTGACCGGCGTCGACACGCTCGTCCACGAACTCTGCCATGTCCGATCTCCTCCCTGAACGTCGCCCGCATCCGCGTGCGGGCTCCCTCTCTGGGCCTCGCCGACAGAACCCCTACCCTTCACCTCGCAACGGCCGAGGGTGGTCCCCGCCGCTGCCAGGAACGTCGATGGCTCCCAGGCATGCTGAGGATCATGGCGTGGCGCAGCCGCCACGGAAGCCTTCTATAAATCGGCACGAAGAGGCGTTTCCAGAACAGCGCCTCGACGCTTCGCGGCCCCACCGTCGGCGGCCGGCCCAGGTAGCGCCGCGCCAGGTCGGCCTGTGCGGCCTCTAGCAGGTACTTTTCGGAGTTGCGCCGGACCCATTCGAAGAGCGGCATGGTCAGCGCCCCCCGCTGCCGAGGCCGTTCTGCGCCGCCAGCGCGATCGGCTCGTTGAGCGCCCCGATAGCGGGCGAGTACACGTTCTCCATCCAGGCGAGCTCCTCGAGAGTCACGTCCTTCTTCGCGGCCATCGCGAGGAAGTCGCACCGCTCCTTGATGCCCTCGCCCCCGACGAGCTGGGCGCCGATCAGGCGCAGCGTACGCGGCTCCGCCAGCAGTTTCACGCGGATCTTCTTGAAGTCCGGGTAGTAGCGGGCCCGGGAGATCCCCTCCGCCACCCCGGTGACGAAGGGGATGCCGAGCGCGCTGGCGATGGTCTCGCCGAACGACACCCCCCCGATCATCCACTTCCCGCCCACCATGCCCCACGGCACGTACACCGGCTGGTAGCTGCGCGACCAACCGACGGCGCCGGCCCCGGCGACCTTGCCTTGGGCGTAGGCATGGCTGCCGGACAGGCCCTGGACCGGGATGTTCGTGCCCCCCTGGGGTACTTCGATGCAGTCGCCCGCGGCGAACACCCCAGACGCCGACGTGGCCATGTGCTGGTCGACGATGATGCCGCCGGTGGAGCCGGTCTTGATGCCCGCCTCGCGGGCCAGCCGGTTGTTGGGGAGCTTTTTGGTCCCCATCACCACCATGTCGACAGGGATGTCGCCGGCGGAGGTCTTCACCGCTCGCACGTGTCCCGGGCCGAGGAGCGCCTCGATGCGCGTGTTGAAGTGGAGCTTGACGCCCATCTCGCGCCAGGAGTCCTCCACCGGCTGCATGATGTCGGGGTCGGCGATGTCGGCCATGGCCCACGGATGGGGGTCGACCAGGTGCGTCTCGATGCCGCGATGCGCCAAGGCCGTGGCCATCTCCACGCCGATCGGCTGCGCCTCCACCACCACGGCGACCTTGGTGCGCTCGAGGACCTCGTCCCAGCGCATCGCGTCGCGAATTTCGCGGACGTAGTAGATGCCGTCGAGGTCGGTTCCGGGAATGTCGGGGCGCTCGTACTCGAAGCCGGTCGCGATGACCAGGCTGTCGAAGGACTCGCCGGCGCGGCCGTCGACCGCCACCGTGCGGCCGCGCAGGTCGATCGAGCTCACCCGGGTCCCGTAGCGGATGTCGTAGCCCAACTCCTCGTAGTACTCCCTGCCCTGCAGGATGAGGCGGTCGAACGTGTCGATCTCCTTGCCGTGGACGTAGGGGATGCCGCACGGGCTGTAGGCCACGTCCTGCTGGTCGGTGAAGACGACCACGTGCGCCTGGGGGTCCGCTTGCTTGGCGGCGCCTGCCGCGCCCATCCCGGCGGCGCTCCCGCCGATGACCACGATCCGCCTGGCCATGAAACCCTCCCCCTACCTCAACGGGTTCACCATCGTACAGCTTCATCCTCTATAATGCAGGTCCAGAAATCGTGGCATCCGCATGATTCAGGATTCAGGCCTGAGGGACAGGGCGGCGCACCAGGGAGCGAACGGATGGCCGTGCAGTTGGACGAGGCGATCGCCGCCATCGGGGCGAAGGTTCGGCAGCTTCGCAAGCAGCGGAGCCTTTCGCTGGAGGAGCTGTCGCGGCGGTCGGGCGTTTCGGCGACCGCCATCCACAAGCTGGAGCGCAACGGCATGGTGCCGACCATCGCCACGCTGATGAAGCTCGCGCGGGCGTTCGACCGCCCGGTCAGCTACTTCGTCGACGAGGACGATGAGCCCCGCTCGGTCTCGCTCGTCAAGGTGGACGCACGCAAGCCGGTGCTCACGTCCAAGCAGGGCCTGCGTCTCGAGGGGGTCAGCGGTCCTTACGGGTCGTTCCACCTGGCCGGCGCCGTGGCCGCGGTGGAGCCTGGCGCCGACAGCGGCCCAAAGGAGATGGAGCACCCTGGCGAGGAGCTGGTGTTCGTGCTGGAGGGCGCGCTCGTCTTCCGGGTCGGCGGCGAAGAGCTCGCCCTCGGCCCAGGCGACGCCCTGCACTTCCGTACCGACCGTCCCCACCGGTGGCGCAACCCGGGCGACCGGCCCGCCCGCGCGCTGTGGATGACCGTGCGCCCGTCGTGAGACGAGCGCCGGTGCAGGTCGAGGAAGCGGGTCGAGCAGATGAGTACCGTTGTCGTTGCCATCGGGGGCAACGCTGTCCTGGCTGCGGGCGAGCGAGGGACGTATGAGCAGCAGCTCGCCAATGCGGCGAGCCTGACGACGGTGTTGTCGGACCTGGTGCGGGACGGCCACCGGGTCGTCGTCACCCACGGCAACGGTCCCCAGGTCGGCAACCTCGCGATCCAGCAGGAGGAGGGCGCGAGGCTGGTGCCGCCGCAGCCATTGTTCGTCCTGGGAGCGATGACGCAGGGGCAGGTCGGCCATCTGATCACGGCGGCGCTCAGCGGCGACCGGGCCACGCCGGAGCGGCCCGTGGTGACGATCGTGACCCATGCCCTCATCGACCTCTCGGATCCGGCATTCCACCGCCCTACAAAGCCCATCGGGCCGTTCTATCCCCGCCATGAGGCGGAGCGGCTCGCGCGGGAGCGGCATTGGCACGTGTCCGAGGATGCCGGCCGTGGCTGGCGCCGGGTCGTGCCGTCCCCGGAGCCGCTGGGCTTCCTGGAGGCCGACGCCATCCGGGTGCTGGTCGAGGCCGGGTTCCTGGTCGTGGCGTCTGGCGGGGGTGGAATCCCGGTTGCCCGGGAAGGAGCTGGGATCCGCGGGGTGGACGCGGTGATCGACAAGGACCTCTCGGCCGAGCGGCTGGCGTCGGCGGTCGGCGCGGACACCCTGGTCCTGCTCACCGGGGTGGACCACGTGTTGCTCGGCTTCGGCACGCCGCACCAGCGGGCGATCCACTCCATGACCATCGACGAGGCCTCCAAGCACCTGGCTAACGGCGAGTTCCCGCCCGGCAGCATGGGGCCGAAGGTCACCGCCGCCATCCGCTTCATGCGGTCCGGTGGTGAGCGGGCGGTCATCACCTCCCCATCCCGCGTGCCGGAGGCACTGGCGGGACGGGTTGGGACGAGGGTCGTCCCCGGGCGGGTCCCGGCGCGCGCGGAGCCGCCACGGTGAGCGCGCTGCGCGTCCGCACGCGCCGGGACACCTATGTGGACTCGGTGCAGCTGATGGCGGCCACCCGGACCATGCTCGACCAGCCGGGCGTGGGCTGGGCGGCGGCGGTGATGGGGACGCCGGCGAACGTGGCCACGCTCGCCGACGAGGGCTTCGGGACCGACCAGCTCGCGGGCGTCGGCGCGAACGACCTGGCGCTCGCGGTCCGGGCGGGGACCGAGCAGGAGGCCACTGCTGCCCTGGACGCCGGGATTGGCGCGCTGACCGAGGCGGCGCCCGCGCGCGCCGGGCGCGAGGAGCGGGCGCCGCTGACGCTGGAGGAGGCCGTCGCCGCCCTGGGCGGGGCGAACGTCGCACTGGTTTCGGTCCCGGGGCCATTCGCCGCGCTGGAGGCGCACAAGGCCCTCTCCGCCGGCCTGCACGTGCTGGTCTTCAGCGACAACGTGCCACTGGCCGACGAGGTGGAACTCAAGACCAGGGCCGAGCGGCTCGGCCTGCTGATGATGGGTCCCGGCGCCGGGACCGGGGTGCTCGGTGGCGTCGGGCTGGGGTTCGCGAACGCGCTGCGCCGGGGACCGGTCGGCGTGGTCGCCGCCGCCGGGACCGGGGCACAGGAGGTCATGACGCTGGCGGACCGTTGGGGTCCCGGCGTGTCCCAGGTCATCGGGGTGGGCGGCCGCGACCTCCGGGAGGAGCTCGGCGCGCGCATGACGCGCCTCGCGGTGCGGGCCCTGGAGGCGGACCCGGCGACCAAGGTGCTGGTGTTGGTCTCGAAGCCGCCGACGCGGGCCGTCGCGCGGGCACTCCTGGCCGACCTCGGGCGCAAGCCGACGGTCGCCGCACTGCTCGGGCTCGACGACTCGCCGCCCGCCCCGCGGGGCGTCCAGCTGGTGGGGACCCTGGAGGAGGCTGCCGCGGTTGCGGTGGGGCTGCTCGGCGCGTCGGCGCCCCGGCTCGGCGAGGGGCTGGCCGAGCAGGTGGAGCGGGCCCTCGCCGGGCTTGATCCCGCGCGGGTGGGCGTTCGGGGCCTGTTCTCTGGAGGCACCCTGTGCTACGAGGCGATAGTCCTGCTCAGCCGGCAGCTCGGCCCCGTGTACTCGAACGTCCCGCTGCGGCTGGACTGGGCCACGCCGGCGCCCGACGGCGCGCATGTCTGCTTGGATCTCGGCGAGGAGGAGTTCACCCGAGGCCGGCCGCATCCCATGATCGACCCGGAGGCGCGGGTCGAGCACATCCGGCGGGAGGCGGACGACCCGTCCACAGCGGTGATTCTCCTCGACATCGTGCTCGGCCACGGCTCGCACCCCGACCCGGCGTCGGTTCTGGCTCCAGCGTGCGCCGATGCCACAGGCCGGTCCGGCGGGCCGGCGGTGGTTGCCTACGTTCTCGGTACCGACGCCGACCCGCAGGGTCTCGCCGGCCAACGCCACCGGCTCGAGGAGGCCGGTTGCCTGCTCGCCCCGACGGGGGCCCGGGCCGCCCTGATGTCCGCCGCGCTCAGCCGCAGGCAGCCGGCCCTCGCCAAGGCGTGCCTCCCATGACGGGGCTCGGCACCACCCGCCCCCGGGTCGCGATCCTGACCTACTCCACCAAGCCCAGAGGGGGGGTCGTACACACCCTTTACCTGGCGGAGAACCTGCACGACCTCGGCCACCAAGTGCACGTGTTCGCGCTCGGCGACCCCGACGCCGGTTTCTTCCGGCCCCTGCGGGCACCACACACGATCCTGCCGGCCCCCGGCCGCGACGGCACCCTCGAGGAGCGGGTGGCCGCCTCGATGGAGACGCTCGTCGCCGGCCTGTCGGGCCGGTTGCGCGGTCGGTTCGACTTGGTCCACGCCCAGGACTGCATCGCCGGTCGCGCCGGGGTGGCCGTCGCGGGACCGGAGCGCGGCCTCCCGGTCATCCGGACCGTCCACCACGTCGACGACTTCGTCTCCCAGGCGCTGGTGGAATGCCAGCGCCGGTCGATCCTCGACCCGGACCACGTGCTGGTCGTGAGCCAGGACTGGCAGCGGCGCGTCCGCGAGGAGTTCGGCGTGGACGCCGAGGTCGTCACCAACGGCGTCGATCATCGGCGGTTCGCGCGGCCGTCGTCCGCCGACGGCTCCGACCTTCGCGCGAGGGTCGGGGCCAGGGGCCGCTTCCTGTTCCTGACGGTAGGCGGCATCGAGCCCCGCAAGGGCAGCCTCGAGCTGGTGGAGGCGCTCGCCAAGGTCAGGGCCGTGGTCAGCCCGCCGCCCGTCCTGGCGGTGGTCGGCGGCCACTCCTTCCAGGACCACGACCCCTACCGGGAGCGGGTCGTGGACCGGGCGGCCGAGCTTGGCGTCTCCTTCGGCGACGCGGTCGTGCTGCTGGGGACCGTTCCGGATGACGAGCTGCCCCGCTGGTACCACGCAGCGGACGCGTTCGTGTTCCCCTCCCTCAAAGAGGGATGGGGCCTGGCGCTGCTCGAGGCGCTCGCGGCCGGTCTTACCACTGTGGCCACCGACATCCCCGTGTTCCGGGAGTTCCTCGGCGAGCAGGACGCGCTGCTGGTGCCCGCCGGAGACGTCGGAGCGCTCGGCGACGTCATGGTCCGCGTGGCCTCCGACCCCGAGCTGCGGAGCCGGCTCGGGCGCCGCGGCCCAAGGGTGGCCAGGCAGTTCACCTGGCGGCGCTGCGCCGAGCAGCATGCCGCGATCTACCGCCAGCTCGCCTCCTGACCGGGCCCCAGCGGCCAGGGTTGGCCGGCTCCTCGACCGGCCGTGGCCGCCCAGGAGAGCCCCAGGCAGAAGTCCGCGCCCGAGCTCTCCCCCACCCTTGAAAGCTCACCGGCGGCCGCCAGGACCCGGCCCTCGTCGCCGCCGGCGGCCGCCCCGAGCAGGTCGTGGGCGGGAGCCAGGGCTTGGCCCCGGGCCGCCCAGGCGAGGTACGCCGCGGCGACCACGCCGGTGCGCACCGACGACGCCACCGACCGCAGGGTAGCCTCGCCTGCCGGGTCGGCCCAGCGGAGGTGGAGCAGGACCGCGGCCAGCGCGTCGTCACCCGCGGGGGTGAGCCCAGGCCCCAGCCCTCCCAGCTCGGCAGCGCCGGCGGCGAGATCACCCGCTCGGAGGGCATCGAGGAACCGCCCCACCGGCCCGCGGTAACGGCCGGCGACCAGCGCGGAACGGCCCGCGAACCGGGCCGCGGCACGGGCGAGCAGCGGGCCGGCCGCCACTATGGCCGCGGGTCTTGGCAACCGCCCCAGCCACGGCTTTGCCGCGCTGAGGTCGACGGCCTGATCACCGACAAGGAGCGTGGCGCCCTGCACTCGCACCGGCGCGCCGGCGCGAGCCTCGGGGAGGAAATCGCCCACAACAAGGTGCACCGGCCCCGGGTGGGCCGAGCTCGGCACCATCGCCACCAGACCGCCCGGCAGCTCCAGGTAGCAGGCCCGCCGGAAGCAGGCCAGGACGCGCCCGGTGCCGCCTACGGCCAGCGCCTCCCGCACCCCGGCCCCGACCAGGACCGCCCGCATCACCGCACCGACTCCTCCGGGCCTACCCCACGGCTCCCAGGCACTCGTCCAGCGCGAGCAGGGCCTGCTCGAAGCAGGCGAGCGGGGCGCTGGCCACGCCGGCGCCCACCTGCCCGGTGCCGGCCGACCGGTGCAGGATGCCGGTGTTGATCGACGGGGTGACCCCGGTCTCGACAACCCTGCGAAGGTCCACGCCCACGGGCGACCCGCGCAGGTCGAGGAACGGCAGCTTGAACCGCGTGCTGCGACTGAGGCAGATGCGCTCCATCGCCTCGGTCGCGGCCACCGCCTTGGCTATGCCGCCGCCGAGGAACGCGGCGACCGCCGGGGACGCGGCCGCCGCCGCGCCGCCCAGGCCCACCAGCTCTAGTACCGCGCTGTCGCCGATGTCGGGAGCGCCGTCCGTGGGCCCGTAGCCGGAGTGGAACAGGGCCTGCTCCACGGGTGGAGCGGGGGCGGTGAACCAGCGCTCGCCCGTCGCGGCCAGGCGAACGCCGAAGGTCGTGCCGTTACGGGCCATCCCCGTCACCACGGTCGCGTCGGCGACCTCCCCGGCCCAGTCGGTGAGTGTCTTGGCGGCGGCCATGACCAGGTTGAGGAAGAACAGGTGATTCTCGGACAGGAAGCGGGCCAACGCCGGCAGGCCGGACCCGCCGACCTCCGCCAGGTAGGGGAGCAGGTGTCGGATGAGCAGGTTCGTGGAGGCCTGTGTGCGCATGTGCCCGTCGTCGCCCATCTGCAGGCCCTGGCTGGCCAGCGAGAGCACGTCGACCGGTCCGCTCCGGCGCACCGCGGCGGCGAGCACCGGACCGGCCGTGTCGCGAAGGAAGCGGAGCCGGTCGACCCCCTCCGGTGCGTCCACGCCGTACCATGGCGTCCTGCCGGGACCCTGGTTGAGACCGGAGAAGGCGCGGTTGGAGCCCGAGCGGTTCTCCACGGCGAAGACGGGGGCGGAGGGGCCGACGGCGCTGGCCATCGGCACAACCGCGTGGTGGTGGTTGGCCGGCTCGAGCTCCACCCCCTTGGTGGCGACCAGCGCCTCGGCGTCCTCGCGGGTCGCTGCCCAGCCCTCGGCCATGACCGCCGCCAGCACGGAGCGGCGCAGCGGGTCGCAGAACCGCTCCCACGAAAGCGGCGGACCGGGGTGCAGGACCGTCCGCGGGCCCATCCCGGGCACGAGATCGGCCGCCGGCCCGACCTCCACCAGGACCGCGACCCCCTCGTCCAAGCGGCGCACCGCCTCGCGGTTGGCCCGGTCGACCTGCTCGGCGTGCCGTCCGTAGAGCCGGGTCAGCGCCCCGACGAGGCCCTCCTGCCCCCCCGCCGGGATGCGCCAGTCGACGTCCACCGCCTCCGCCCCCTGTGCACGGACCGCGTCGCCGAACAGCGACAGGCCGACGTTCACCACCCGCACGTGCTCGGGCAGGGGGGCTGACAACGGACCGGCAGGAGCTGAGGAGCTAGACTCACTTGCCATGCTGGAGATCACTGCCTCGTGGGAAGGTGGGTACCGGTACAGGATCCCGATCCGGGGCTTCGAGGTGCTCGTGGACGAGCCGACGAAGTCCGGCGGTACAGATACCGGCCCCAAGCCGACGGAGTTGCTGCTGGCATCGCTCGGCGCGTGCTTCGCGATGGCCGTGGTACACGCGGTGCGCAAGCACGGGCGGGAACTGGCCGACGTGAGCGTGCGCGTACGCGGTGAGTATGAGGGTGCCCGCTTCGCACGCATCACCGTGGAGGCGAGGTCCAGCCAACCCGAGCTGGTGCGGTCCGTGCTCGACCGTGCGATCCGGTCCTGCTACGTCTCGAACACGATAACCGGAGACCCCGAGATCGAGTACCAGGTCGAGCGGGCGCCGGCTAGCCACGGCGACGGGCCACCTCCTCCGCGGCGCTGATCAGGGCCGACTCGGCTGCGTCGAGGGAGCCGAGCGCCTTGGAGGCCCGATCGCGGGCGGCCGACGCCTCCGCGGCCTGGTCGGCGGCCATGCGCCGCACGACCTCCGGGGCGGCTCCGCCGACGGAGGTCCTGGTGAGCACGATCGCCCTGGGGTCCAGCACTTGGGAGAGGTCCCGACCGGTGAGGCCCAGGCTGCGGCCGATCGTCCCCACGGCCGCCTCGTCGAGCATCTCACCGGTGATGTCGACGCCACGGAGACCCTCGCGGCTCGCCTTGCGGACGGCCTCGCCGACCAGCAGGTAAGCGCTGCGGTAGTCGATCTCGCGGGTCTGCATGACGTACTCCGCCAGGTCGGTGGCCTGGGAGAAGCCCGAGCACAGCGCCTCCCACATCCGCTCCGGGTTCACCCGGAGGGTGGAGACCACGCCGGTCATGAGCCGGGTCACCTTGCCGGCCAGCTCGAGGGATCGGGGCACCTCGCCGTAGGCGAAGATCAAGTTGTCGCTGCGGGCCGAGGGGGTCTTGACCACCCCGAGGAATCCGGAGAGGCGCCCCAGCAGGACGCCGGCCGCGCCCCGCACGATCGACAGCGCATAGGGGTTGCGCTTCTGCGGCATGAGCACGCTCGCGCGGGTGTAGGGGCCGGCCAGCGAGACGAAGTCGAACTCCCGGCTGTCCCAGATCTCCAGGTCCTCGGCCAGTTTGCTCAAGGTCGACACCAGGCTGGCGCCGGTCGCGAGCAGGTCGATGAACCCGTCGGTCTGCCACATCGCGTCGCGGGTGTGGTCGATCACACCCTCGAAGCCCAGCAGCCTCGCCGTCCGCTCCCGGGACAGCGCCAGGCGGCTGCCGTTGACGCAGCCCGCTCCGGCCGGGCTCTGGTTGACCCAGTCGAAGCCGGCGCGCAGGCGGCCAGCGTCGCGGAGCGCGGGATAGGCGAAGGCGAGCACGTAGTGCCCGAACGTCGAGGGCTGTGCCTGCTGCAGGTAGGTCTGGTCGGGCATGAGCGTGTCCGCGGTAGCCTCCGCGAGGCTCGCCACCGCCGCCGCGAAGCCTGCGGCGTCGCACATCAGCCCGAGGGTCATGCGCCGCAAGCAGACGCGCAGCGCGATCCGCCCGGCCTCGCGCCGGGGCCGGCCGGCGTGCAGCCAGCCGGCGTCCGTGTCGAGGCGCTCGGCGAAGAACCGCTCCCGCGAGTTGTAGGCGTCGCCGTAGCGAGGGTCGTAGGGGAACCGCTCGGCCGGCCACCGCGACACCTCCACGAGCAGGCCGAGGAGGCGCCTGGCCGCGACAACCGGGATCACCCGGTGGTCCAGCAGGGCGAGCACGTGCGCCATGTCGGCCAGGTTGAGGCCGGCATGGAGCATCGGGGCGTCCGCGACCTCCAGGGCGAAGCCGGCCTCGATCAGCTCCGGCGCTGGTGCGGACTCGGAGAAGCCCTCTTCAACGTTGCTTGTCACCGCACCCTCTCACGGTCGACTGTAGGGCCGCCGGCATCCCGCCAGTGTGGACGAACACCGCGGGGCCGGGCAGTCCCTCTCGGACAGTGGCGACCAGCACCGCCATCGCCTTGGCGGTGAACACTGGATCGAGCAGAAGTCCCTCGGTCGCGGCGGCCAGGCTGGCCGCCGCGTCGCCGTCCGCCGATGCCACTCCGTAGCCCGGCCCGCGGGCGTCCACCAAGTCCACGTCCCGCTCCTCCGGCGCGGGGGACCTGAGCAGGGCGGCACATCCGCGTGCGAGTCGGAGCACCCGGTCACGGCACTCGGCGAGTGGCCGGCTCACGGTGGCGCCGCGCACCCGCCAGCGGCGGCCGGCAGCGACGGTACCGGCCACCAGGCCGGCCTGCGTCCCGCACGAGCCAGTCGCCACGAGCACCATCTCTGGCTCGCTGTCCAGCTCAGCGAGCTGCCCGGCGAGCTCTTGGACGGCCAGCGCGTAGCCGACCGCGCCGAGCGGAGTCGCGCCACCGCGAGGTACGAGGTAGGGCCGGCGGCCGGCGGCGCGAAGCTGCTCGGCGCGGTCGGCGAGCGCGCCGTCTACCGAGGCCCGGTCGGGGTCGCCGGTGAAGTCCACACTCGCGCCAAAGCGCCGGGCAAGCTCCAGGTTCGGGTGGGGCTGCGGCGGCTCGTCCCCGTAGAGCACGAGCTCGCAGGCGAGTCCAGCGACCTGGGCGGCCGCGGCGGCCGCCTGGCAGTGGTTCGACTCCGGGCCACCGCCGGTGAGCAGCACATCGCTCCCCGTGGCCAGGGCGTCGCCCAGCAGGTACTCGAGCTTCCTGGCCTTGTTGCCGGCCAGCGCGAACCCGGTGAGGTCGTCCCGCTTGACCAGGATCGGCGGGCCTGCCAGGACGGCGGACAGCCGCACGGCCGGCTGCAGGGGCGTCGGCAGCAGCGTCAACGGGAACCGAACCGGCACGCTCACGGCCACGCCTCCGGCTCGCCGGCGCGCCGCTCCCGCGCCCGCCGGACCACCTCGTCGACCATGGCACCCGCCGCCCCGGTCAGTGGCCGCTCCAGCAGTGAGCGGAGCTCGTCGGGCGAGATCTCGCGGGCGACCTCCGAGCCAGCTGCCGCCTCTGCAAGGGAGCGACCCTGCTCGTGTGCCTCGCCGAGGACGCGCTGGAGCAGGTCCTGCGCCTGGTGCTTGCCCACCCGAGGTGCCAGCGCCGCCAGCAACGCCTCCGATGCGGCGAAGCCCCCGGCCGCCCAGGCGTTGCCCGCCATCCGCGTCTCGTCGACCTCCAGCCCCTCGAGCAGCCGCTTGGCCAGGTCGACCGCTGTCACGGTGAGCAGGCACGCCTCGGGGAAGGCAACCCACTCGGCCTTCCATCCGCGGCCGTCGCGCTCGTGCTCCTGCACCATGCCGTCCAGGGTCGTCCCGGCCGTGGCACGGATTAGCCGCCACAGTGTGACGAGATGCTCGGCCGTCTCGGGGTTGCGCTTGTGCGGCATGGTGATGCTGCTGACCGCCCCGGGCCGGTTGGGCTCGCGCAGCTCCCCGATCTCGGGTCGCTGGAGCTGGTACACCTCGTTGCCTATGCGCGCGAGCGTCCCGCTGACCAGAGCGAGGAGGGTCGTGAACTCCGCGAGCCGGTCCCGGGAGGCGGTCCAGCTCACCGCGGGGTCGGCCAGGCCCAGCCGCTCACAGAAACGGCGGCGGAGCTCCGGCCCCGCCTCGCCGAAGAAGGCGAGGGTCCCGACCCCGCCGGCGAGCTGCCCGACCAGCCAGCGGGAAGCCCCCTGGCGCAGCCGCTCGAGGTGGCGGCCGACTTCGTCCGCCCACGACGCAGCCTTGAGCCCGAAGGTGATCGGCGAGCCCCCTTGCCCATGGGTGCGGCCGGCCATGGGGGCATCGCGGTGGCGCTCGGCCAGGCCCAGCAGCAGTCCCTCGATCGCGCGGAGATCACGCCAGAGGATCGACCCCACGGACCGCATCGCCAGCGCCGTCCAGGTATCGGTCAGGTCTTGCACGGTGGTGCCGTAGTAGACCCACTCCGCCGCTGACGCCGGCAGTATCCGCTGTAGCCCACGGATCAGCCCGAGCGTCGAGTGACCGGTGCGGCGCGTCTCCTCGGCCACGAAGCCCAAGTCCAGCCGTTCTGCCACTGCCCCGGTCCGGATCGCCCGGGCGGCTTCGGCGGGCACGATATCGAGCTCGGCCTGCGCCTCGGCCAGGGCCACCAGGATCGCCAGCCAGGAGCGCAGGCGGGCGCGCTCCTCGAAGATTGCCCAGGCCTCCTCCGTGCCCCACAGGTGGCGGTACAGGGTCGAGTCGATCACGACGACGCCCACGTCGGCTCGACCGCGGCGAGCACGATCTCGATGCCGGCTCGCACCTCGGCTAGGGTCGCGCCCCACGGCACCCGGACCACCAAGCCGTCCCGCTCGATCCTCTCCTCGAGTTGGCAGCACTTGGTCAGCACGGGCCCGTCCCCGGGCACGACCAGCTCGTGTGGGCACATCTCCAGGTACGGCGGCTCGTCCCCGTAGAAGTGGCGGTGGATCTCCCGCGAGCGCTCGCAGCCGACCAGCACCCAATCCTGCCGCGACGGCCGCTCGTCGAGGTAGAAGACCTCTCCCCCCTCGGGCGCAGCGCCCGAACCGCGGCACGGGTAGAGATACTGGCGGGAGGGACGCTGCCGGGCCAACTCCACGATGTCGATGATCTCCGGCTCGAGCCGGACTGGCGGAAGGTCCTCCGCTACCTCCAGCACGCGCCGTGCCTGGTCGAGCAGCTTCGGCGGCTGCGGCGGCGCGACCTCCACGACCCGGAGGCGGACCGGCTCCGGGTCGAGGATGAAGCTCACGTGCTCGTACCGGCCCTGGACGACCACGCAGCGTGCGCCCGGGGCGCCCTCCAGGGCCTCCCGGCAGATCTGCGTGGGTACGCCCACGTCCACGTCGGGTCTGGTTAGCCAGGCGGACTCCGCCGGGCCGGCCAGGACTTCGACGTCGGTGATCGGCGAGAATAGCGGCTCCTCAGAAGCCCTTGCGACCTCGATCAGCGCCACGCCGTCCCGGCCACGGACAACGATGTAGCGCGTGCGCCGGTACGCCTCGCGGCCGAGGAAGCGCTCCTCCAGCCGCTCCGAGACGAGTGGCAGGTCCACATTGGTGACGGCCACTTCGCGGTACCTGGACGGCATCCGGTTGCTCACCTGGCTCACGACCGCATCCCTCACGACTCCCCTGGATCCCTCCGGCTCACGCGCCCGCCGTGGCGTCCTTCGCGTCCATCCGGCGAGCCATGGCGATGGTGTCGGCCCGAAGGCCGAGGCGAAGGGCTTCCACGGCGAACACCTCGTTCAGGGCGACATTGCCGAGGTTGACGTTGGCGCCAAAGCGCTGAATCAGCCAGGCCTGCTGCTCCTTCCTCGGGGCCTCGAAGACGACCCGCGAGAGCCCCACGGCCCCCGCCACGGCCTCTGCCACCTCGGTGCGGATCCGGCCATCCTCGTCGTACAGGCCCACAGTCCCCGATTCACGGCCCTCAGCCAGCGCCCAGGTGGCGCCTGCCTCAAGGTCGCCGAGCATCTCCTCGGCCCAGGCCGTCGCCGACACCTCGGCCGTCGGGGACTTCGACCCCACCTCAGCGATCACGAGAAACCCGCGGGTCGCCAGGGAGACAAGCCGCCGCTTCTCCCACAGCGGCATCGCCACCGCGCCGTTCGACACCTCGACGCAGGAGAACCCGACGTCGGCTGCCCAAGCGAGGCACCGCTCCGCAGCACCGGCGGCCCATGCGGCCTCGAGCAACGTTCCCCCGACACAGGCCCGCACACCCGCACGCTGCAGAATCGCGACCTTCTCGCCGACGTCCGGCTCGAGATAGGCGGTTCCCCAACCCAGCTTCCAGATGTCGATCAGATGACTCGCCCGGTCGACCAGCCTGCGAACGTCGTCAGGGGCCGCCCCCTTGTCGAGCACGTGCGTCAGCCCGACCGACCGCGGCTTGGCGGTCCGGGCGGGAACGGGGAGGAAGTCAGGACGCATGCCGTTCCCTATTGTAAAGGTGCATGGACAATAGTGAAACCTGAAGGCAGCGCGGATCGCGAGGGTCGAGGGAGACCTGGCAGCGCATCCGCGCAGAGCGGCTGCGGCTGGCGGCGTTCACGCTCGGCTGGGGCACCACTGGGCACCTTGTTGGAGGACGACGTCTCGGTGTTCTTCGACACCCATACCGCACCGATGCTCACCGTCGCGATCGTGGTCTCTGCGCTGTGTCTCTGCGAGGACGTCCACCCCGCTGAGGAGCGTGTGGTGGTGGACCCGACCCCACAGCATACGAACCTTTCACTCCTGGTCGCCGGCCTCACCATCCGGCTCAGCAGCCGCCACGCCAAGGTCCGGCGAGGTGGATACCGGAAGTCAATGAGAGTGTCCGTGATGCTCTTCATGTGAGGCCCGGTGAAGCTAGCGGTCAAGGCAGATCAGCGCGCCTGCGGCTCGGAAAAGGTCCCGGGCTCCATACAGGAGCCCGCGGTCGGCGACGCGGCGCCCATGCGCCTGCCAGATGGGCGATCGACTGCTCCACCAGCGCCCGTAGCCCCGCCTGCACGCGGTTGAACGCCCGCTCGGCGTCGGTGAGGCGATCCCTGGTGCGGCGATCGCCGATTGACGCATGCCGGTGCTCACGACCCTTGGCCAGCCCACGGAACCCGCGGTCCAGCAGGCTGGCGACCTCGGCGTCGTCCAGCAGGTGGTCCAGCCCCGCCAGCTTGATGAGCTCGTGCTCGTGACAGCTGCCTGGCCAGCCCCGCCTTCCACCCACAACAGGTCGCCCCAGACGGTGCTCACCGCCAGGCCCTGGGCGGTGTGGGTGTGGCGTTTGGCGTCGTACAGCACCTTCTGGTTGGCCCACCCACGGGGCCGCTGCACCCGGGTCGCCAGCCCATCCACCAAGACTGCCTTGCCGGATGCGGCCATCTCCGCAAGCCACTGGCGCAGGTCGTCGACAGTGGCGACGAACGTGCCGTCGGGCTGGCAGAACCCGAGGTCGGCCAGCGGGCCGAGCAGCAGGTCGAGGCTGTCGCCGACCTCGTCTTGGAGATCCTGACCATACGGCTGGCGCGCCGGTACGACAGCCCGTCGAGGACGACCGCGGCGGCGGCGTCCAGGCGGACCTCTAACGAAAGCGGCGGGGTGCCACCCTGCCCAGGTGGGCGGTGTGGGCCCAGGTCGGCAAGGCGGTGGGCCAGCCAGGCCAGCACGGCCGCGGGCAGCGACGAACGCGGGCAATATGACAAGGGACCAGACCTCCTGGCAGGCGTCAGCACCCTGCCGATGGTCTGGCCCCGTCAACGTCAGAGCACACGGAGCATCACGGACACCCTCAATGAGCCCGTTGGTCGGGACGGTTGTCGCGCTGCTGGTAGGCGGCGCGGGCGTTGCGTACGGCGGCGACCAGCGTCAAGCTCCCGCACCTGCTCGACAGCACGGTCGAGCATGCAGGTGACTCACCGCGATGGTCCTGATCCAGGCGCTATGCTACGGACATGAACCGGGTTGGCGTTACTGCGCGGCGCTATCTGTGGGTGACCGCGGCGGTGGGCCACCGCAGTCGGATCACGTCGCTGCGGCGTCGTGGATGGTGCGGACGGTGTCGATGGGCCGGCCTCGTACAGCGCGGTCAGCGACACCACCACCCTCGTGGCCGCAGGTGAGCGTGCCGGCCAGGAACCGCTTCGCCTCCGCCGGATCGGCCGTGACGACCCTGAGATCAGCAGCGACGCTGGCGCGATCGCTTCGAGCGCGGCGCGCCGCTCGGCCCCCGGTCAATCGATCCAGTCCTCGCCGTCCAGGTGGAGCAGATCGAAGGAGAACGCGGTCAGCAGCAGCTCGCGGATCGCCTCGACCACCTCGGGCACGCGGCTGGTGATGTCGTCCAGCCTGTGGGTGAGGACACGAATCTCGTCACCGGCGCGATGCACCTGCACTCGAACACCCTCGAGCTGCAGGTGACAGGTAACGACCAGCATGGGAGCAACGCTTGGAACTTCGCCCTCGCCGCGTACCACTCATCCTCATCGGTATCGTATTTCTCGCGTTCGGGGTGTTCATGTACGTCGGATTCGCTCCCTTCCCCGGTTCGATCCGCAGGGTGCTCGGTTGCGGGCTGTCCCTGCTGCTCGGCGGTGGATTGGTCGCGATCGGGCTCAGGCCCTTCCGGTTCCACATCGGCGTGCAGGGGCTGACACTGCGACTGGCAGGGATCAACAGATTGGTCCCCTGGGCTGCGATCGACGCGATCGTCATCGAACAGCCGGAGCCTGGAAGGAGTAGCCGCAACCCGGCTCCCCGGTTGCTGCTGGTGCCTGCCGAGGGTGTCGACCTTGGCGTCCCGGCACCACACCGGAGCCCGGTGGATGAGCGCGCCTGCCTTGAGCTGCTGACGTTCAACGACGTCAAGGAGTCCCCGGAGCAGGTGGGGCAGGCGCTGGCGCAGTACGGCGGGAGCCGCTTCGCGGACGCCCGGCCGCGAAGCGGCCAGCGCAGCGGGTCGAGGTTCACCCTTGCGCTGCGCGGCTACGACACCGCCCGCGTCGAGGAGCTGGTCCGGCGAGGTCAAGCGGCACTGCGCTCAGCAAGCGCCGCTGAGCGGGCCGCCGTCCGGGGCGAGATTGACAGCCGGTCCATCCCAATCGTCACGCGGGGGTATGACCGCACGGAGGTCGATGCATTCCTGACCGCGCTTTCGAGCGAGCTGGCCTCGCCGAGAACGTAGGGGGGCACTGCCTCGTGACGCTGTTCGCCGCGCGCCGGAACCGGGCCCCGATGTTCAGGTCAGGGCTGGTCCACAAGGTCGACCGGCTGGCCCGCACCGGTCTCCTTCTACCTCCCGGATGGCGTCGTCTTGGTGTTCGTCGTTGACGTCGGGTTGCAGACGTCCGGAGACCAGCCGACCAGCCTGCCGTGCTGTGGCTGCAGCTGATCGTGGGCATCGGCCTGTTTGCCCTGTGCTGGCGCTACGACTCCGCACGTCGACGCAAGCGAGGAGAGACCGCGCAACCCGCTGGCGCGACCGCGTTCTGCACGACCCAACCTCCACACCCAGGCTGGTCCGGCTGGCCCTGACCGCAGGTGTCCTGGAGTTGCTGAGCATGCTGCCCACCTCGCTGCGGTGGGCCTGCTGGCCAGGGCAGAGCTGCCCCCCGTGTGGTATCTGCCCCTGCTGGTTGGTTACTGCACCACCGTGATGGTGCTGCCCGCACTGGTGCTCGTCGGCTCCGCGTCGCAGCCCAAAGATGCGGCCGGCTGACCTACCGGATTCCTACCGTAATCCCAGCAGGGCCTATCGCTTTCCTACCGGATTCCTATCGGTGGGGCTGGCAGGCCTCGAACCTGCGACCTAGCGATTATGAGTCGCTTGCTCTGACCGACTGAGCTACAGCCCCATACCAGGTAGTTTATGAGTCCGCTGCTCTGACCGACTGAGCTACGCGTCCTAGCTGGGGTTTTGCCCTCTCCGGCGTCAGGTGAACGCCAAACTGACTGCCTACGCCTCCAGGTCGCCGAACAGGTCGTCGAGGGCTGTCACCGCCTGCTGCTGCATGGTAACGGTTACGTGGGAGTACAGGTCGAGGGTGATGCCGATCTGGCTGTGGCTACGTCTACGCCGACCCAGCCGGTCACCCGTTCTGCCTGTCTACCTGGGACGACGTGCAGTCCTGACGGGCGGGGAGGGTACCTGACGGCGAGCCCCGCCAGGCGAGCATTTCCGACACGCTAGGGTAGGCTGGAGGTTCTCCTCCGAACTCTCAGGAGCCCTGGTGAGCGACCGACCCGACCAGCCAGTTTCGCCGCAACCGGATCCCTGGTCCCGCCCGTCGCGGCCAGGCGAGCCCGGTGCTCCGTCATGGGCGGGACCCTGGTCGGAGCCGCCCGCCGAGCGGCCGAGCCCACCTGATCACCGGGAGGAATCCGACGGCCCGAGCCACGGGGATCAGCCTGGCTGGGCGGCGGGCGAGGGGAACGGCTGGGGCGCGGGGTTGGACCAGGGGCAACGAGAGGACCAGCGCCCCGGCCACCCACAGGGCGCTCCACCGAGCCCGGGCGCTCCAGGGGGCCCACGGCCCGGCCGGCCGGAGCGCCTGCCGCTGCCGCCTCCACCCGCGCCGCCGCGGGTGCTCTGGCTCGAGCTCGGCCTGGTGCTGGTGCTGGCGTTCGCGCCGGGCGCGCTCAGCCTGCTGGTGCTGGCGCTCGGCACGGGCGCGAACACCAGCGGCTCGGAGCAGCTGGTGCCGGCGATCGTCAGCGGGCTGTTCAGCGCGTTCCTGTCCTGGTCGCCGGTGCTGCTGATCGCCTACCTGCTGGTCCGCAGCGGCGAGGGCCGCCGCGGCATCGGGCTCGACCGCTTCGATCCGCGCGCGGACGGCCTGGTCGGGCTCGGGCTCTGGATCGCCAGCTTCGTGCTGGTGCTGATCCTGGCCTGGGTCTTTTCGCCGTTCGGCCAGCGGGAGGTCGACTTCCTGCCCAACGAGCTGCCGCTCTGGTTCCGGTGGATCGATGCGCTGGTCATCGCGGTCACGGCCGGGGTGACCGAAGAGGTGGTGGTGCGCGGCTACGCCCAGACACGGCTGGAGCAGCTCAGGGTGCCAACGGCCGTGGTGCTGGTGCTGCCGACGGCGCTGTGGGGCGTCCTGCACCTCTACGAGGGCGCCGGCGCCGCGCTCACGATCTTCTGCCTAGGCATGCTGTACGCCTGGTATTTCCACAGGACCAGGCGGCTGTGGCCGATCATCATCGCGCACGGCCTGTTCGACCTCACCCAGCTCGTGCTGCTCCTTGCCGGGTCCTCTCGCTGAGGGCACCGGCCGTCGCCTCCTCGATGCGCGGGTCGCGGAGCCTGGTCGACATCAGCAGGGCGAGCGCCGGCAGGACGATCAGCACCGTCAGGGTGAGCCGCAGGCTGGTGGCGTCCGCCAGCGCGCCGAACAGCGGAGCGAGCAGGCCGCCGGCGGTGATCGCCAGCCCGAGGCTCACGCCGGAGGCGGTGCCGACGCGGTTGGGCAGCAGGTCCTGGCTGAGCGTCACCTGCACGGCGAAGGGCAGGTAGACGGTGAGGGCCGACAGCACGATGAACACGAAGATCCAGGGCCTGCCCACGGCGACCAGGCCGACCAGGGACGGGATCATCAGCAGGTAGCCGGCGCGCAGCACCGGCAGTCGGCCGAAGCGGTCGGCGAGATGGCCGCCGAGCAGCGTGCCGAGCGCGCCGCAGCCGAGGAACGTTGCCAGCGCCGCCTCGCCCAGCGCCTGGCTGCCGCCGAGCTGCCTGGTCACGTAAAGCGCCAGGAACGAGGTGAGCCCGAAGAACAGCACGGCGCGGGTCACGATCACGGCGGTGAGCCGGGCGAAGCCGGGCCAGTCGTCTCGCCCGACTCGCGCGGCGCCCTTCTTGGCGGCGGCGGCCGCTCGTGGCAGCAGGCGCGGATGCAGGAACAGCACGGTGGCGCCCACCAGCACCGCCGGGATCGCCAGCAGCGCCGTTCCTCGCACGCCGAGGGCGAGCAGCACGGGCGTCACCAGCAGCGGCCCGATGGTCAGCCCGACGTTGCCGCCGAAGCCGAACCAGCTCATGGCGGTCTGCCGGCCGCCGCTGGCGATCCGCGCGGAGCGCGCCGCCTCGGGGTGGAACGCGGCGACGCCCAGGCCTGACAGGGCGATCGCCAGCCAGGTGAGCCGGTAGCTGCTGGACAGTCCGGCCAGGCCGACGCCGATCCCGGCCACGCTCATGCCCAGGCCCACCAGCCACCACAGGTGGAAACGGTCGGTCAGCGCGCCGAAGGCCGGCTGGGCGATGGAGCTGAAGAGGTTGCCGGCGAGCACCAGCCCGGAGGCCGCCGCGTAGCTGTAGTGGCGCTCGGCGACCAGGAAGGGCAGCAGCGCCGGCACCGCTCCCTGGTAGATGTCGTCGACGGTGTGGCCGATGGTGAGCAGCGTGACGCCGATCCGGTTCACCGGGCGCCCCGCCCTGGCTGGTCCAGCAGCGCCTCGAGCGTCCGGATGGTGGCTTCCAGATGCGCGCTGGTGGCGGCGGAGGCGGCCTCGGGGTCGCCGGCGCGGATGGCGGCGGCGAGGTGGAGGTGCGCGGGGGTGGCGTCGAGCTGCAGCTCGCGGTCGGCGAAGACGTCGAACATGGCTTCGCGCACGGCGCTGGTGAAGCTGGCGAACAGCTCGGTGAGGATCGGGTTGTGGGCGGCGTCGACCACGGCCTGGTGGAAGGCGAGGTCGGCCTCGACGAAGGTGGCGTCCTTGGCGACGGCGAGCGCGGCCTGGCGGCGGTCGAGCGTGGTCTGGAGGCGAGCGAGGTCGTCGGCGTCCCGCCGGGTCGCGGCCAGGCGGGCGGCCTGCAGCTCGAGCGCGTGGCGGACCTCGTAAACGTCGAGCAGCGCCGCCCTGCGAAGCCGCGTCTCCAGCCCGACCTCCGCAGCGGCGGCGGCGCGCACGAAGGTGCCGGCACCCTGCCTGGACTCGACCATTCCGGTGCTGGCCAGGGCGCGGATCGCCTCGCGGATGGTGGAGCGGCCGACGCCGAGCTCCGCGGCGAGGGCGGCCTCCGAGGGCAACCGCGTGCCCACCGGCCACGCACCGCTGGTGACCTGGTCGCGCAGCCGCTCGATCGCCTGCTCGACCAGCGGGCTTCGCCGCAGCTCGGTGAGCGCCACGTGGACCTCCCCGTCGGGGCAAGGAGAGACATCAGGTTGTCAGACAAGTTCAGCCTACACCCCGAATCCACCGCTTCGTCACCAGCCGGTGGGAGCGTCCCAGCACAGCGCGCGGCTACGGTACAGCCCGGTGTACCGGGCACCGGCGAAGACCCGGCCGTAGCGGCGGTCGAACTCCTCCGGGCTCAGGAATCGATCGGAGGTGAGGTGACCGAGCCAGGCCGGATGGGTGCTGAGGCGGAACAGCTCCAGCGCCTCGCCGGGCGGCCGGCGTCGCAGCGCCAGGTCGAGCCCGAGCACGCGCGCGGCCTCGCGGACGAACCAGCGGCGGGGCACGGCGGGCCGTGCGGCGACGTTGTCGACCAGCACGGCCCGCCCGCCCGGCGCGACCAGGTCGCGGATGCGCTCCAGGGTGGCGTCGAGGTCTTCGACGTGGTGCAGCGTGTGGGCGGAGAACACCAGGTCGAAGCGCCCGTCGCGTTCGGGCCGCAGGTCGCGGAGGTCGCGCCGGACGAACCGAGCGCGCGCTCCACCACGGCGCTGGACGGCGACGTCGAGCATCGGCTGGGACACGTCGACCCCCAGGACCTCGCGGTAGCGGCCCGCCAGCAGTTCCGCGTGCCGGCCGGTGCCGCAGCCGAGGTCTACCGCCCGCTCGCCACGCTCGTGGAGCACGCCGTCGAGGTAGGTGTGGAGCGGGCCTCCGATCAGCTCACCGAGCCGGTCGAACACCTTGGCGCAGGCGTCGAACGACCCTGCCTCGGCGCCGATGCGGCCCCGGCCGGCGGGGCCGCCCCCACGTCCGGGCAGCGTGCTCATCGCAGGCTGATGGCGGGGTCGATGAACTCGTTGGTGGTGACGTCGCCCGGTGCCAGGTTGGGCCGGATGGGCTTGCGCTGCCCGGCGAAGATCGGGGCGAGGATGTTGATCAGCCGCTGGACGCGCTGGCTGTCGAAGTTCCCGAGGGTGGCGTCGTGGCCGTTGTCGACGATCCCGAGCTGCCGCATCTGGGTGACGGCGAACCGCGCGAGGCCCGGAGAGTAGACGAACCCACCCTTGTAGGCGTGGTCGAGCTTGACGATCAGCTCCAGGGTAGGGCTGGGATCGCGCATGAACTCGACCTGCGCCTGCTGCAGCATCGGCACCAGGCGCTTCAGGCATGGCGCCAGCTTGGCCTTCTGGTCGGCTCGCACCGACAGGACGTTGGCGTAGTTGGGATAGCCGGTGTCGACGACGAGCTGGAACGCGACCGGCTTGCCCCAGGCCTTGATCTCGTGCTCATAGAGGTAGGGCTCGTTGGTGGCGTAGCCCTGGACCGCGATCCTGCCGCCGGAGGCGACGAAGCGCGAGGGGGAGCCGTCGTAGCGGCCGTCGACCTGTGCGCGCCGCAGGATGCCGGCGCCGACCAGGTACTCCATGTACGCCGACCCCTGGAAGTACAGCACCTGCGCGTTGGTCTGGCCGATGTCGGCGATGGTGTGCCACTCGGGGTGGGCCCTGGGGTCCCACAGCAGGATCTGCGGGTCCAGCTCCAGCGGCGCCATGACCCCGACCACGGGCTGGGTCTTGGAGAACTGCACGATCTCGTCGGTCTGGAGCATCCCGAGGGTGATGTCGGGGTCCTGGTACATCAACGCCGCCGACGACTGGAAGCCCACGGCCGGCCCGCCGGCTCTGACCTCGATGCGCACGCCCGTGTCCTTGCCGCCGGCCACCAGCGGGCCGATCACACGCTTGTGGGCGGCGTCGACCCGGTATCCGGGGCCCACCAGCCGGTAGGCGGCACCGTGCTCCGACTGCGGGAACCAGTTGGTCTGCACCACCACGGTCTCCGGGCACACGCCGGCGAGGCTCCCGCGGCCGGAACCCGCGGCCGCGCCGGTGGCGGTGTCAGGCGCGCCGCCGCAGGCACCGGCGGCCAGCGCAACGGCGAGCGTGGCGGCCAGCAGCGTGGCGGAGCGCCGCCCGGCCACGCGGGGTGCGCCGGCGGCATCACCGTGGCAGCCGCGCCGATGCTTGCTCTGCTTGGGTGACATGGCTCTCCTTCGGGTTGGTCAGGGATGGGGAGGGGAGGCGCCGGAGGCGTGCCAGTGGCCGACCAGCCGGTGGGCGAGCGCGCCGAAGGCCGTGAACGCGGCCACCCCGAGCAGGGAGGACAGGATCACGGCGGCGAAGAGCTGCTCGGACTGCAGGCGCGACCGGTAGACGTCGATGAGGATGCCGATGCCCGGCCGGCCCTGGCCGAAGAAGAAGTCGCCCACGATCGCGCCGATGACCGACAGCCCCGCGGAGATGCGCAGGCCGATGAGCATGGCCGGCAGCGCCGCCGGCAGCTCCAGCTTCCAGAGGCGCACCGGCCCGGCGGCGCGGTGCAGGGTGAAGAGGTCGTGGTAGCGCTGCTCGACCGATTGGAGGCCGAACAGGGTGTTGGCGATGATCGGGAACAGCGCGATCAGCACGCACACCAGCACCCGGCTGGGGAAGCCGAACCCGAACCAGAAGCCCAGCAGCGGCACCAGCGCGAGGATCGGCACGGTCTGCAGGACCACCGCGTACGGGTACAGCGAGCGCTCGATCCAGCGGGCCTGGTGCATGACGATCGCCACGCCGGTGCCGAGGCCGGCCGCGATGCCGAGGCCCAGCATCGCCACCCTTGCCGACAGCGCCAGGGCCGCCAGCAGCTCGGCGAGGTTGGCGTGGTCGAGGAAGCCCACCTGGAGCACGGCGTGGGGCGGCGGCACCAGGAAGCGCCGCTCTGGCTCCAGCAGCAGGTAGCTGACCGCGTACCAGGCGCCCATGAAGACCGCGAGCACCGCCAGCGGCGGCGCCCACCTGGCGAGCCGCTTCACCCCTGCTCCACCGCCGCGTCGACCGCCACGTCGACCGCGGCTGGGCGCTCGGCTCCGGCGCGCAGGCAGGCAGAGACCTCGCCGGCCAGCCGGGAGAAGGCCCCGGAGGAGCGTAGCCGCGGCGCCCGTGGGTGCGGGAACGGGACCTCGAACGCCCCGACCACCCGGCCGGGGCCGGCCGAGAGCACCACCACCCGGCTCGACAGGAACACCGCTTCGGGGACCGAACGGGTCACCAGCAGGGTGGCCAGGGCCTGCTCCATGAAGACCTCGGCCAGCTCGTCGCCCCGCCGGTGGCGGGTCAGCTCGTCGAGCGCGCCGAAGGGCTCGTCCAGCAGGAGCAGGTCGGGCCGAGCCGCGTCGGCGGGCACGCTCCGCCAGGGCGGCAGCGTCGGGTCCTGGAAGACGAGGCCGATCCTGCGGGTCCGCACCGCCACGATGCCGCCGGTCGGCCCGGCCAGCCCGGCCACGATCCGCAGCAGCGTGCTCTTGCCGCAGCCGGGCGGCCCGACGACGCTGACCAGTTCGCCCGGGAACACCTCCAGGTCGATGCCGTCCAGCACCGGCGTCCCGTCGCTGAACCGCTTGCCGACCCCCTGAAGCTCCAGGACGGGCGCGCGTGGAGACGATGCCATGGCTCCCACCGATCGAATGGATGACCGCGGATAATAAGTGTTGCTTTTACCAAGTCACGGATACTCACCATCCGTGCTGCTTGCGTATAATCCGCACACAATGCACGCCATCGTCAAGCGGCAGGTGAAACAAAAGCATGACTGATATTGCATGACACCCGCACGGGCTGGGAGGCGGCGAGGTGACGGAGGGGTAGCGGAGCGGCAGGCGCTGGAGCGGCGCTCGATCGCGCTGCTGTGCGCGTCCCCGACGGGCTACGGCGCGCCGAAGCGATTTCGCGCTCGGGCGGCAGACGCTACCATCAGGGATATGCACGTCATCGGCATGCTCCTTACCAGGCCGCGCTGACCCGGCACCGTCAGCGCGGCTGGACCCATTCCCGCTGACATCCAAGGAGCAGGCGATGACGGAATCCGACACCCCGCCGTTTCGCTACACGGCCGCGCTGGCCGAGCGGATCGAGCTGTCGTGGCAGGACCGCTGGGAGCGCGAGGGCACCTTCCACACACCCAACCCGTCCGGGCCGCTGCGCGAGGGCTTCGAGGCCGTCGCGGACCGGCCAAGGTTCTTTCTCAACGACATGTTCTCGTACCCGAGCGGCGACCGGCTGCACGTCGGCCACGCGCTCGGCTACGTCGGCACCGACGTCTACGGCCGCTACCTGCGCATGACCGGCCACAACGTGCTGCACACCATGGGCTTCGACACCTTCGGGCTGCCCGCCGAGCAGTACGCGATCACCACCGGCCAGCACCCGCGCGTCACCACCGAGCGCAACGTCGAGATCTTCCGCGCGCAGCTGCGGCGCCTGGGCCTGGCCCACGATCTGCGGCGAGGCGTCCTGACCTCCGACGCCGGCTACTACCGTTGGACCCAGTGGATCTTCCTGCGGATCTTCAACGCGTGGTACGACCGGCGCGCCGGCCGGGCCCGGCCGAGTGCTGGCCAACGAGGAGGTCACCGCCGACGGCCGCAGCGAGCGCGGCAACTTCCCGGTGTTCCGCCGGCCGCTGCGCCAGTGGATGCTGCGGATCACCGCCTACGCCGAGCGGCTGCTGGACGACCTGGACCAGCTCGACTGGCCCGAGTCGGTCAAGCAGATCCAGCGCAACTGGATCGGCCGCTCGGAGGGCGCGCTGATCCGCTTCCCCTCCCCCGCCGGCGACGTCGAGGTGTTTACCACCCGGCCCGACACCCTCTTCGGCGCGACCTTCATGGTGCTTGCGCCCGAGCACCCGATGGTCGAGGCGCTCCAGGCCCCGGCCTGGCCGCCGGGCACGCCGCCACGCTGGACCGGCGGCGCAGCCCACCCAGCGGAGGCGGTCGTCGCCTACCGGCTGGCGGCCTCCCGGCGCTCGGACCTGGACCGGCAGGCCGAGGCCATGCCCAAGACCGGCGTGTTCACCGGCTCGCACGCCACCAACCCGGTCAACGGCGCGTCGATCCCGGTGTTCGTCGCCGACTACGTGCTGATGGGCTACGGCACCGGGGCGATCATGGCGGTGCCCGGGCAGGACGGTCGCGACTGGGCGTTCGCCGAGGCGCACGGGCTGCCGATCGTGCGCACCGTCGCTCCGCCCGCGGGCTTCGACGGCAGGGAGTACCTGGGCGACGGGCCGGCGATCAACTCGGGCTTCCTGGACGGGCTGCCCGTCGGGCAGGCCAAGCGGCGGATCGTCGACTGGCTGGAGGAGCACGGCGCAGGGGCGGCGGAGGTGACCTGGAAGCTGCGCGATTGGCTGTTCTCGCGCCAGCGCTACTGGGGTGAGCCGTTCCCGATCGTCTACGACGAGCACGGGCTGCCGGTCGCGCTGCCCGAGTCGATGCTGCCGCTGGAGCTGCCCGACCTGGACCTTCACGAGTTCACACCGGCGCTGGACCCCGACGACGCCACCAGCCTGCCGCGCTCGCCGCTGGCGCGCGCCGCCGGCTGGGCGGAGGTCACCCTGGACCTGGGTGACGGGCCCAAGCGCTACCGCCGCGAGGTGGACACCATGCCGCAGTGGGCGGGTTCGTGCTGGTACGAGATCCGCTATATCGACCCCGACGACCAGGCGCGCTTCGTGGACCGGGCCAACGAGCGCTACTGGATGGGCCCGCGGCGGCCTGGGGGTGCCGGCGGGGTCGACCTGTACGTCGGCGGGGTCGAGCAGGCGGTCCTGCACCTGCTGTACGCCCGCTTCTGGCAGAAGGTGCTGTACGACCTGGGCGAGGTGAGCGCCGCCGAGCCGTTCCACCGCCTGGTGAACCAGGGCTACGTGGAGGCCTACGCCTACACCGACCAGCGCGGCGTGCACGTCCCGGCGGCCGAGGTCAGCGAGGCCGACGGCGGTTTCCGGTGGCGCGGCCAGCCGGTACGGCGCGAGTACGGCAAGATGGGCAAGAGCCTGCGCAACGCCGTCAGCCCGGACGAGCTCTACGCCGGCTACGGCGCCGACACCTTCCGCCTCCACCTGATGTTCACCGGTCCGCTGGAGCAGTCGCGGCCGTGGGAGACCAGAGCGATCGTCGGCTCGCACCGCCTGTTGCAGCGCATCTGGCGCAACCTCGTCGACGAGCGCACCGGTTCCTCCAAGGTGGTCGACGAGCCGCCGTCGCTGGAGAGCCTGCGCCTGCTGCACCACACCGTCGCCGCGGTACGGGCCAGCGTCGAGTCGCTGCGCTTCAACACCGCCATCGCCCGGATCACCGAGCTGAGCAGCCACCTGACCTCCGCCTACCCGGACGGCCCGCCGCGAGCGGTCGCCGAGCCGCTGGTGCTGATGCTGGCGCCGCTGGCCCCCCACGTCGCCGAGGAGCTGTGGTCGCGGATGGACCACGCCGGCTCGCTGGCCTTCGAGCCGTTCCCGGTGGCCGATCCCGCCTACCTGACGGAGGAGACCGTGACCGTTGCGGTGCAGGTGAACGGCAAGCTCCGCGCGACCGTGTCGGTGCCGGCAGGCACCTCCGGCAACGACCTGGAGGCCGCCGCCGGCGCCGACGAGCGGGTGCGCAGGCACCTCGACGGCCTCCAGGTCCGCAGGGTGATCGTGGTCGACGACCAGCTCGTCAACTTCGTGGTGAGCTGAGCGAGGGCGACGCCAGGCGCCGCAGCATCGAGGGCAGGTCGCCGCCGTGGACCACGCCGAGCCGTTGGGTCGCGCGCGTGAGCGCGACGTAGAGGTCGGCGGCCCCGCGCGGAGAATCGGCGACGATGCCGGCGGGGTCGACGATCAGCACCGAGTCGAACTCCAGCCCCTTGGCCTCGGCCACGGTCAGTACGGCGATCCTGGCGTCCAGCGCCGACGGTCCACGCTCGGCCGCGGCGCCCGGCACCGCGGCGACGCGGCGGCTCAGCTCCTCGACCCGCCCGGCCGGGACCAGCACGGCCAGCTTGCCGTCGCCGGTCGCGGTTGCCTCGCCGGCCACCACCTCCGCGAGCCTGGCGGGCAGCTCCGACTCCTCCAGGCGCAACGCCCACGGCGCCACGCCGGTCTCGCGAACCGACTTCGGCGGCCGCAGCTCCGGGGAGACGCTGGCGAGCACGTCGGCGGCCACCTCGATGATCTCCACCGGCGTGCGGTAGTTGACCGTCAGCTCCTCGACCCGCCACGCCCCTGGCGCGTGCGGCTCCAGGATGTCCCCCCACGACCGGACGCCCCAGGGCGCGCCGCGCTGGGCGGTGTCCCCCGCGAGGGTCATCGACCTGGCCGGGCAGCGCCGCAGCAGCATCCGCCACGCCATCGCCGAGACCTCCTGCGCCTCGTCGACGATCACGTGCCCGAAGGTCCAGGTGCGGTCCTGCCGCGCCCGCTCCGCGATGCCGTTGTCGGGCCCGGTGTCGCGCTGGCGCGCCGCCAGCAGCCCCGCGCCGCCGTAGCGGTGCTCATCGATCCCGACCATGCTCAGGACGCCGCGCGCGTAGGCCAGCTCGCGCCGCCGCTGCTCGGCCAGGACCGCCTCGCGCGCCGCGCCGCCGTCCTTCTCCCCGAGCAGCACCGCCGCCTCGTCGAGCAGCGGCACGTCCGCCGGCGTCCACCATCCGGCGCCGCCGGCGGCCCGCCGCACCGGTGGCTCGCGCAGCAGCAGGCTCCGCTCGGCCGCGCTCAGATCCGGCGCTGCCGCCGCCAGCCGCTCCGGCGAGGTCAGCAGGCCGGTGAGCAGCCCCTGCGGGGTCAGGCGGGGCCAGAGGCCGTCGATGGCGGCGCGCACCTGCGGCGCGGCGCCCAGCTCCGAGCGGATTTCCCGCAGCTCGGCGTCCAGTAGCTGCTCGCTCGGGACGTCGTCGCCAATCAGGTCGTCGTCGGGGAGGTCCACCTGGGGCAGGTCGGCGACCAGGCGCGCCACCACCTGCCGGCTGAGGGCGGCCAGCAGCTCGCGCCGGAACGCCGCCCTGGCCTGATTGTGCGGTGTCCCGGCCGCGCGAGCCGCCTGCCGAGCGCGCCGGCAGGTCGCCCGGTCCAGCCGCAGCACCTGGCCGTCGAAGGGGATCTCCAGGTCCTCGCCGGGCAGGCGCTGGCGGTCGGCGACGGCCGCGGCCAGCACCCCGGCCATGCGCTCCTCGCCCTTCAGCGCGGCGGCCTCCGGCGGCTCCGTCGCGGTCGCGGTCACGCCCGGGTACAGCTCCGCGGTGGTGGCCAGGAGCACGCCGGTCTCCCCGAGCGACGGCAGCACCCGCTCGATGTAGCGCAGGAAGGTCGGGTTCGGCCCCACCACCAGGACGCCCCGCCTGGCCAGCCGCTCGCGGTGCGTGTAGAGCAGGTAGGCCGCCCTGTGCAGCGCCACGGCGGTCTTGCCCGTGCCCGGGCCGCCCTCGACGACCAGGATGCCGCGGAGCTCCGAGCGGATGATGCGGTCCTGCTCCGCCTGGATGGTGGCGACGATGTCGCCCATCCTGCCCGTCCGGCTCGCGTTGAGTGAGGCCAGCAGCGCCGCCTCGCCGCTCAGGCCGGACCGCTCGTCGTCGCTGAGCGCGTCGAGGTCCAGCACGTCGTCCTCGAAGTCGACCACCACCCGGCCCTTGGTCCGCAGGTGCCGGCGGCGCACCACGCCCGAGTGGTCGGCCGGCGTGGCCCGGTAGAACGACCGGGCCGCCGGCGCCCGCCAGTCGACCAGCAGCGGCTCGCGGTCGTCGTCGGCAAGCCCGAGCCGCCCGACATAGCGGCGGGTGCCGTCCGCCAGGTCGAGCCGGCCGAAGCAAAGCCCGGTCTCGGCCGACCAGAGCTGCGCCAGCCGATCCCGGTACCTGGTCACCAGCGCGTCGCGCTCCAGCCGCGCCTGGTAGGTCCCACCCTCCCCCACCGGCTGCAACGCCTGCGCCACCCGCCCGGCCGCCCGAGCCCGCAGCGTGTCCAGCCGGTCGTACAACATGGAAACGTACGCCTGCTCGTTCTCGAGCTCGCTCTTGACGGCGACCATCTCCTCCGCTACCCTATTCAGGACGGAATTGCATCCGTCCATTTTTGATGCGCGTTTCTCGCTACAGGCGTCCGAACGGCCCACTGTAGCAGGACGCGCATTTGCGTACCAGCGGCCGCTTCCTCTTCCCGTCGACTTCGGCCGTGGGGGCGGTGCCGGTCCGCCTCCCGGCGGCGCGGAACGGCTCGGCGCGTGCCGATGGTTGGCACCGAAGTCCGTCCATGGCAAAGGAGCGACCGCATGCTCGGCTATATCACCGATCCCGCAGCGCCCGGCGGTCTCGACCGCCGCGACCTGCCCGAGCCTGAGCCCACGCCGCACCAGGCGGTGATCGAAGTCGCCGCCTACGCGGTCAACCGCGGCGAGCTGGCGCTGCTGTCCCGGCGGGCCAACGGCTGGACCCCCGGCCAGGACCTCGCGGGGGTGGTCGTCACCGTGGCCGCCGACGGCACCGGCCCCGCGGCCGGCACCCGGGTGGTCGGCCTCGCCGACTGGGGCGGCTGGAGCGAGCGGGTCGCGGTGCCGACCCACCGGATCGCCGCGCTGCCCGAGTCCGTCAGCTTCCCGCAGGCGGCCGCCCTGCCGGTCGCCGGGCTGACAGCCCTCCGGACGCTGCGCACCGGCGGTGCCCTGCTCGGCCGGCGCGTGCTGGTCACCGGAGCCAGCGGCGGCGTCGGCAGCTTCGCCGTGCAGTTGGCACGCGCCGCCGGAGCGGTCGTCACCGGCCACGTCAGCGGGCCCTCCCGTGTCCAGCAGGTGCGGGCGCTCGGCGCCGACGACGTGGTGACGGAGATCGGCGAGGACATCGGGCCGTTCGACCTCGTCGTCGACGGCGTCGGCGGGTCCGTGCTGGTCGACGCCATTCACCGGCTCGCGCCGGGCGGCCTGGCCACCGCCTACGGCCTGGCCGGCGCCGAGCGTAGCCAGATCGCCTTCTTCGACTTCAACAACGCGCAGCCCGGCGGGCGGCTCGAGGGCTTCCGCATCTACACCACCGGCGAGGAGACCTTCGGGGAGGACCTCGCCACGCTCGCCCGGATGATCGCCGACGGACGCCTGAACCCGCAGCTCGGCGTCGTCCGCGACTGGTCCCGGACAGTCGAGGCCGTGGACGCGCTGCGCTCCCGCCAGGCCACCGGCAAGGTCGTGCTCACCCGCGGGTGATCACAGTAGCCGGTCGATGGCGACGACCGCCTGCACCTCCTCCCCCAGCACCTCGCCCGTCGGCTCGAAGCCGAGCCTGCGGTAGAAGCTCTCCGGGCCTCCGTCGCCCCGCAGGAGCCCCATCCAGAGACGGTCGCCGTGACAAGCCCGCGCCCGGATGCCTTGAGCGGATGCGTATCAGACGCCCCCGACGCGCCTCTCATTGGTTGGTGAGCCGATTCAGAGGGAGGAGTCATGAGCTCGACAACGGGCGATCAGGGAGATGCGCTGCGGGCGGCACTCGCCGAGGTGCTCGGAACCACCGACATCGACATCGTCGCCGAGGTGGCCGCACGGCTGCCGTCCGGTGAGGAAGTCCGGCTGGCCCACGCGGCCGTCCGGGGAGAGCCGAACCGGACCGCGTCCCTGGTGGTTGATGCCAGCGGGGCGGTGCATCCGCCACGGCGGTTCGAGGCACTGGCCGGCCGCGACCTCTTCGCGCCCGAGGTGCATCTGCCCGAGCGGCCCGTCGAGGCCCCGACAGAGCCGGTCACGATCGACCCGCCCACGAACGAGTGGACCTTGCCGGAGTGTGTCACAGAGCGCGAGACGGTCACCGTCCATGTGCCGGTGTCGGGGCTCCCACCGAAGGCCGACGTCTACCTGCTGGCCGACACCACCGGAAGCATGGGGCCGATCATCGGCGCGGTCCAGGCGGGCATCGGCGCGGTCGTCGCCGATCCGGCGTTCGCGCCGTTCGACGTCGCCTGGGGCGCCGGCAACTACAAGGACTTCCCGATACCCGACTCCAGCCCGTACGCCTTCCAACACCAGCTGGCCCCGACCGTCGGCGCCACGGACGTCACGCTCGCGGTGAACGCCTGGTCGGCGAGCGACGGGAACGACATCCCCGAGGGGCAACTGTTCGCCCTGCAGCAGGTGGCGACGGACCCGGTCATCGGCTGGCGGCCGGACAGCAAACGGATCCTCGTCTGGTTCGGCGACGCGCCGGGACACGACCCGGTGTGTGCCGCCATCTCGGGCGTCGCGGACATCACCGAGGCCACCGCGACCGCCGCGCTGGTGGCCGCCGGGATCACCGTTGTCGCCATCAGCACCGTCACTGGGGCGCCCGCCGCGCTCGATGACGACCCAGTCGCCACCTCCGCCGATTACGGTGTCTGTACGGTGGGGGGCGCCGCTGGCCAGGCCACCCGGATCACGGCGGCCACCCCCGGTGGCTCGCACACCAGTGGAGTGGACGCGGCCACAATGATCGCCACCCTGGTCTCGCTCATCTCCTCGGCCGTGCACACCATCGGCCACCTGGAGCTGCGGCCCACGGGAGCGATCGCGCCGTTCGTCACTTCGATCAACCCGATTGGCTACGACTCTCTGCCTGGAGACGTCGAGCACACGCTGCCGTTCGAGGTCATCTGGACGGGCGTGCGGGAATGCGCGGAGAAGGACGAGGTCTTCACGGGCAGCCTCGACGTCGTGGCCGACGGCGTCGTCATGGCGACCAAGCCGGTCAGGATCACCGTGCCCGCCTGCCGCTGGCACCACTCCGTCGAGATGATCTGCGGCACCCAGAAGGGGGGCGACGACGAGCATGAAGACCACGGGCGTGACGAATGCCAGACGGTGGTCGACGGTCGCTACGCCACGGCAGTCACGATCTACAACCCCACCAGCTGCTCGGCGAGGATCGTGAAATACTTCGCGCCGCTGGTGCTACAGGGCGATCCCGTCGGACGCGAGCCAAAGAAGGTGCGGGCACGGCCCTTCGCGAGGATCGAGCTGAGGCCGGGCGAGGCGACACTCGAGGACTGCTGCACTCTGGAGGAAGCCGTCGGTCCAACCGGGGGTCCGCTCGTGCTCGGCGTTCTCGACATCGTCGCCGACCACGCCCTCGACGTCACGGTGACGCACACGGCCAACGGGGCCGGCCGGGCGGCCACCTCGATCGACGCTCGCACGATCACGCCGCGACGCGCCTGAACCGGCGTTTGCCACCTCGCCGGGTGAACAGGTTGTACCGGCAAGGGGGGGTTTGTGACGGCCCGGTGGTCGATGTCTAGCGACGTCAGCCGGGCCGTCCGCCTTACGACGATCGCCCATTCACAGCCGAGCGGGGACATGGCGGGACTGCTCGCCGGGTGGTGGCGGCTGGGCAACGCGGATGAGCATCGTCTTCCTCGTCCCGCGATTGGTCTGGCGACCTGAGAGTTGCGCACCGCGTGCTGAGGCCGGGACATCCTCATAGCCCGGCGGGCAGCTCGCGCGCGGCGCGCTGCCCGCTGCGGTCACACCAGGCTTCCCGAGATCGCTCCCGGCTTCCCGCCTCCGGTGTACCGCTCGAGCCGCTCTCCGGGATAAACCGCTACCCTCCTCGGGGACGGGCTGGAAGTAGTGGTCGAGCGCCCAGTCGGCAAGCCGCACCCCCAGATCCCTGGAGACCTTGTGGGCGGCGGCCACCGCGGCCGCCTGCTCCGAGGTCCCCGGGGCGCATGGGCGTGGAACCGGTAGGGCGCGTAGCGGCCGGCGACGCCGACCACGGCGTCGTAGACGGCCGCCTGGACGAACCCCATGTACAGGATCGTCTCGGTCCCCAGCTTGGTCGTGTCACCCACCAAGTGGTCACGGCGAGCGCGTTCCATTCGGAGATGACGGTCGGATCGCCGGTCGGCGCCGTCGCCGCCGAGGGTGCGGCGGTGGCGGTACCGGCAGCTAGGGTGACCAGTAGCAGGGCAGCCGCGCAGGCGACGAGCTTCTTGCGGGCGTGGGCGGACTGCGCCGGGACGACAGCAGGAGACGGGTGGAGGAACGCACACATATCGACCCCCCGGCGTTCAGCGGATCACCACAATCGAAGGCGGTGACTCCAACCGAGCAACCTTCCTCCACCGAGCAAAGCAACACAAAACCCATTTTCGTCGCATAGGTGACCGTGCGGATGTCTGGTGGCATGCCGGTCCGGGCGCCTGGGTCACGGCTGGAGCACGGGTTTGAGATAGTCCCCATGGGAGTCCTGGAGGTGCTCATGGCGGACGAGGCCGAGCTGATCGTCAGGGGCGCGCCGGTGTACACCGCCAGGCCTTCTTCGCCGAATGCGTACGGCGCTGGGCGATACAGGTCGGTATCTCCCCAGTTCGCACAGATCCCGGAGCCCAGCAGCGGGAATACGAACTGGAGCCGGTGGTGAGTAGCGCGGACAATCGTGGAGGCTCAGGCGTCGAGGGCAGCACCATCCATACCGCGAAGGAGCGGAGCTCATGAACCCAGCCCTTCCGGGAGAAGCCAGGGCAACGGGCCGGCGGCTCGACCCGAAGTACGCACCGCTCCTGATCCCCGCGGTCATGGCCGCCGCGATGTCGATCCTCGTCGCCTCCCATGCTCAGCCACTCGTCAGCCACCTCACCGGCGCCGCGCCGATCGCGACCGGAGCATCGCCGATAAGCAGTACGACTCGATCAACTCGATCGTAGCGACAAGCAGGGGCGAAGCTAGAAAGAGACAGTGTCCTCGGGTTGATCGTGCTTGGAGGGGTCATGGACGTGCCCGCAGACCAGTCGACATCAACGAGCGCCCCACCGGTCCACTCCACCCTCAGAGAGGCGGTCCGGTCGCCGCGGCGGCGGCGCCCGACCGGAGCGCCACCGCCGTTGCCGTATCGGCTGCAGACCAGTGGGGTCCGCTGGCTGGTGGCCGCGGTGGTGCTGGTCGGACTGGAGCTGGCGGTGTTCGGCCGCGGGCTGCGCGGCCCGGCCGTGGCGGTCACCGTCGCTGACGACGCGGTCGTGCGGTGGCTCGGCGGGCTGCACGCGCCGGGACTGGAGGCGCTGTGGCAGGGGCTGGCGCATGTCGGCTCCTGGTGGACGCTGATGGTGCTGTGGATCGGGCTGCTGCTGGCGTTGGTGGTCCTGCGGCGCTGGCGGCACCTGATCGTGTGGCTGGTCGCCTGGCAGCTGGGGGGCCTCGTCACCGACGCCGTGGTGGGCCGGACGGCGCAGCGGGCACGGCCGTTCGGGGTGGACCTGCGGACGAGCTGGGGTGGCTGGGCGATGCCGTCGCTGCAGATCACCATCATGACGGCGATCCTCATGGCGGTGCTGTACACGCTGGTGCCGGACGGCCGCTGGCGCAACACCGGCAAGTGGGTGGCGGCAGGGCTGGTGGCCCTGGTCGGCGTGGCCCGGGTCGCGTTGGGCACCGACGCCCCCAGCGACGTACTCTTGGCGGTGGGCATTGGGGTTACGATCCCGCTGCTCCTGTTCCGCCGGTTCACTCCCAGTGAGGTGTTCCCGGTCACCTACCGGCGGGGCCGCAGCGCCCACCTGGACGTGGGCGGCGAGCGGGGGGCTGCGATCCGGCGGGGCCTGGAGGACCAGCTCGGCCTGGTCGTCGAGGAGATCAGGCCGTTCGGGCTGGCCGGCTCAGCCGGGTCCACCCCGCTGCGGATCACCGTCAAAGGCGATCCGCCCAGGGTCCTGTTCGGCAAGCTGTACGCGCTGGGCCATCTGCGTGCCGACCGCTGGTACAAGCTCGGCCGCGAGCTGCTGTATGGCCGGCTGGAGGACGAGAAGCCGTTCAACACGGTGCGGCGGCTGGTGCAGCAGGAGGACTACGCCCTGTCGCTGATGCAGCGCGCCGGGCTGCCCAGCCCCACCCCCTACGGGTTTGTGGAGCTCACCCCCGACCGGGAGTACCTGCTGGTCACCGAGTTCTTCGGCGGCGCGGTCGAGCTCGGCGAGGCCACCGTCGGCGAGGAGACCATCGACGACGGCCTTGCGATCATCCGCCGGCTGTGGGATGCCGGCTTGGCCCACCGGGATATCAAGCCGGCCAACCTGCTGGTCAGAGATGGGCGGATGTTGCTGATCGACGTGGCCTTCGTGGAGGCTCGCCCGACCCCGTGGCGGCAGGCGGTCGACCTGGCCAACATGATGCTGTGCCTGGCGCTGCGTACAGACGCCGAACGGGTCTACCGGCGGGCGCTGCGCCAATTCAGTGTCGACGAGATCAGCGAGGGGTTCGCCGCCGCCCGCGGGCTGGCGCTGCCCTCCCAGTTGCGCCGGCTGCTGCGCGCCCAGGGCCGCAACCTGCACGCCGAGTTCACCCGGCTGCTGCCGACCCCGCCGCAGCCGATCCGGGTCCAGCGGTGGAGCGCCCGCCGGGTCGGGCTGTGGGCAGCGATCGCGCTCCTGCTGGTCCTTGCCTCCTTGAACCCGACGGCCATCTTCGACAACCAGGTAGCCGTCAGGACCCCGCTGAATACCGGCAACCTCTCCTGCGCCCATCTGGAACCGCTGTGGCTCATGGCCCAGTCGGTCCCGTCGGCGTCGCTGGTGCCATGCGTGCCGTCCCAGGTGCCCGGCTGGAAGGTCGCGGCGGTGGCTGTCAACAACGGCCGCTCGGTGATCATCCTGGACCACGACCGGGCCGGCAAGCGTGCGGCCGTGGTGCGCCTGGCCGCCGGCTGCGACACCGCCGGCACGATCGAGACGCCGTCCCCGACACCACTGGTACAGCGCTACCAGCGGATCGATCTCGCCACCGACGCGTTCGGGGCGACCTGGTATGACCGGTTCCCGGGCGGCTGCGTGACCTACCGGCTCCACTCCACCAGCGACGTCGAGGGGTCGTTTGCCATAGAGCTACCCGGGCTGCTGAGGTTCGCCACCCGTGATGGGCTGCGCGAGGCGCTCAGGCAACGCTCCGACGGTCGGCTGCGACTGGATCCTGGGGAAGCGCGATGAGCCGCCAGTGGTGGATAGGGTGACGTGATGGTCGACCAGCAGCCAGCCATCGCCAAACGCCGGTAACCCAGTCATCGACCGCGGTGGCCAACACGGTCCCCCCGGCGGCTCTGCGATCGGGATCGGCATGCCCAAGAGCGGCGTCAGGTGGCCCGCTCCTCCTCCGGCGGCGCAGTCTGCCCGCGGCGGCTGCCCCGGCGGTCACCGGCGACATCCAGGACCAGGTCCAGCACCGCGGCGATCGCCAGGCCGACCGCCGCCCCGCCGACCACGTCCAGCGGGTTGTGCGCCCCCAGGTACACGCGTGCCATGGCG
>WNGQ01000059.1_pt1 | contig 110619 bp, 50 predicted proteins | sample 5407661 | NCBI WGS metagenome assembly WNGQ01 (sample SAMN13153382, study PRJNA577476) | soil metagenome | isolation source: 60 cm soil or saprolite under Garry oak tree replicate 2 | place: USA:California | collected 2016-06-15 | reverse complement strand
CAAGACTGGCGCGGACGACGCTCGACTTGGGTCGAGGGCGTTGGATGCGAGGAGGTTCTGAACGGATGAATGGGCAAGCCAAAGATTTGAGTGATCGTAAAACTACGCCGGGTCAGGGGACCCGGCCTACATTGCATGGGCAAGCCAAAGATTTGAGTGATCGTAACACTTGTTTCATTTATCGCTCGGAGGAACGCGGATCGGGAATTAAGGCAAAATGTTCGCTTATATCCGCTTATGTTCGCTTATGTTCGCTTGATGGGAGAAAAATAGTTGAGGCGCCGACAGTGGTTTCAATTTGCAACACCGTCCCGAAGTTTCTATGCTGCTCCGGAGCGCCTGGAACAACTCGAAATGCAAATCTATATGGCGGCGAGTCTCTTTAAGCCGATGCGCCGGTCCGCGCGCAGGATCACGGGTTTGGCGCTCATGGCGGCGGGCGCCGTCTTGGCCGCGTCACAGAACGAAGAAAACAGCGAGCGCGCCCCGGGGCCGCCCCGGTTTTCTGTTCCAGGCGGCATCCAGACGAATGAAGTGGTCCTGCAATTGACCGCCGAGGCTGCATCAACCGTCATTCGTTATACGGTGGACGGTTCGGAGCCGGGCCTCTCGTCGCTCATTTATGGCGGACCGCTCACGCTCACCAACTCGATCCTGATCAAGGCCAAGGGGTTCGCGTCAAATGCGCCGCCCAGCGGGACGGCCTCGCAGACCTATACCTTCCTCGATCCCGGCCTGGTGGATTTCCATTCCAATTTGCCGCTCGTGGTCCTCAGCACCTTTGGACAAGAAGTTCCGCACGACCGCAAAGTCACTGTCTCCGCCAGGTTTATCAACTCCTCCGGCGGTCGCAGTTCGCTTGGGGGGCCGGCGGATTTCGATGGGCGGGCATTCCTCAACGTTCGCGGGCGCGCCTCGCTGCGATACCCGAAGCATTCCTATCATTTGAAAACGATCGACGACGACGAGGAGGCGGCGAAGGTTTCACTGCTCGGATTTCCCAAAGAGTCGGACTGGGTCTTGTATGCTCCCTATCCGGATAAGACTTTGATGCGCGACGTGCTGGCGTATGAACTGAGCAACCAGCTCGGGCGTTACGCGCCGCGCACGAAATTCGTGGAGGTGTTTGTGAACGAGTCCGGCGGCCGATTGTCCCAGCGCGATTACGCGGGAGTCTATGTGCTGGAAGAAAAACTGAAACGGGGCAAGCAACGAGTCGATCTCGAGAAACTGAATCCCGCGGACCTCACCGAGCCGGCAATCACCGGCGGTTATATTTTCAAGAAGGACCATCAGGACAAAGGCGAGATGGCCCAAGGCAATCTCGCCGGGTTTGCCGGTATTTCAACTAGCAACCGCGTTGGTTTCCCGACCGGGCCTGGGGGCTTTCCGGCCAGCCCGGATGGATTTCTGCCGGCCTACCAATCAACCGCCGCCAATCGCGAGGGCGTGTCCTCGAATCGCGCGCGCCTGGCCGGCAGCCGCTCAGGCGCGGTCACCAACCACGTCGGAGTTCCCGCGAGCCGGGATATACTGTCCTCGAGCAGGGGCCGGGGCTTCATTGATGACGAAGGATTGTTCTCGACCCTGGAAGGGTTCCGGACGTTGCTGCAAACCAACCAGTTTTATTTTGTGGAACCGGGACAGGATGAAATCAATGCCGTGCAAAAGGCCTGGCTGAAAAGTCACGTCAACCAGTTTGAAAGCGTCCTGTACGGTCCCGGGTTCAAGGACCCCACCAACGGCTATGCCGCTTACATCGACCCGGAATCGTTCATTGATTATCACTTGATCGTCGAGGAGAGCAAGAACGTGGACGGCTTCCGGTTCAGCACTTTTTTCCAGAAGGACCGCGGCGGGAAAATCAAAATAGAGCCGATCTGGGATTGGAACTTGAGCTTTGGCAACGCCAACGGCAAGCAAGGCTGGATCCCGGAATATTGGTTATGGCCGCAACTGGACGACCAGCAATACTCCTGGTTCCGGCGGCTGTTCGAAGACCCGGACTTCGGGCAGAAGTATGTCGATCGCTGGGGCCAGCTCCGAACGAATGTTTTTGCCGCCTCCAACCTCCTCGCGCGCGTGGACGAATTGGCCGCCCTGCTCAACGAAGCCCAAGCCAGAAACTTCGAGCGCTGGCCGATCCTGGGCCGGGAGGTTTATCCCAACTGGTACGTCGGCAACACCTACGCGGAGGAGATCGCCTGGATGAAGCAATGGATCCAGACGCGCATTGCCTGGATCGACCAACAGTTTCTGACCCCGCCAGTTCTTGCGCTGGAGGAGGGCAGCCCCGGCGCCGAAATTCGCCTCAACATGGTGGTCCCGGTTGGCAAAGCCTATTACACGACCGACGGAACTGATCCGCGTCAGCCCGGCGGCGCCGTCTCCAGCCAGGCGCGCCTCTACGATTCACCCATCGCACTGAACGAAAAGACCCAGGTGTTTGCGCGCGCTCAACTCGGCGCTCGTTGGAGCAGTCCGGCCATCTTGAAGCGCGCGGCCCGGAACAGGAATTCCTGATGATCCCACGACGCGCGGCTCACGCCGGACCGGGCACCTGAATCAACGCCCGGTTCGCTCCCTGGAAAGGAATCGCTAATGCAATTGAACGGAAAAGTGTGCCTGGTGACCGGTGGCACCAAAGGCATTGGCGCGGCAACCGCAGTAGCCCTGGCGCGCGAAGGAGCCGACGTGGCCATCGTCGGACGGAACGCGGACGAGGCCGCGGCGCAAACCAAGGCCCGGATCGAAGCCCTCGGCCGGCGCTGCGAAATTGTCCGCGCCGACTGCGCCCAACCCGCCGAGTCCACGCGATGCGTGGAGGAGACCGCGGCGCGGCTCGGCGCGGTGGACGTCCTGATTCATTCCGCCGGTGGTCCGGTCAACGGCAAACTCTTCGAGTTGAGCGAGGCGGAATGGAACGCGGCCTTCGCCATTCACGTGCACGCGATATTTCACCTCTGCCGCGCCGCCCTCCCGATGATGCAAACGAAGAAGGAAGGCGCCATCGTTCTCATCGGTTCGACGGCGGGCCTGCGCGGCGTCCACACCAACATCGCCTACCAGGTCGTGAAAGGAGCGTTGCCCCAGTTTGCGCGCGCGCTGGCGCGGGAGTTTGCCGAAGACAACATCCGCGTCAATTGCATCGCGCCGGGGGTGATTCGCACGCGCTTCCACGCGCAAATGACCGAGCAGCAGCGCAAACTCAATCTCGAACAGCGCATTCCCCTGCATCGCGAAGGCACACCCGAGCAAGTCGCCGAGCTGATCGCGACCGTGGTCAAAAACGACTACCTCACGGGCGAGACTTTCACCATCGACGGCGGGCTGACCATGCGGATTGCATAGAGCGCGCTGGCGGGCCTGATGACACGGCGCATTGGGCGGCCCAAGTTCGCCGCGGTCGCGGGCGTGCCAGCAATCCGTTTGACAGCCGGGCTTTTGTCCGGGAAATAATCGGAGGGGCGGCTGCCAGAGTAGCTCAGCGGTAGAGCAGAGGACTCATAAGCCTTTGGTCGGGGGTTCAATTCCCTCCTCTGGCACCACTTTTTCCCAACCCTCACCAGCTTCAGTTTAGCGAGATTGCGCCGATTAATCTAAAGTAGCGGCCGGAGATTACGGGTGAGGCCGAGGGACGCAAGTGCGCCCCCGCTTGAACTTTGCACCGGGCGAGGTGGCGCTCTGGTCTTCAGCCGGTTGAACGGGACGCTACAAGACCTGTGAAAGACTCGGTTGTATTCGACCTGATTTTTCCCCGTGAATACCTGCGGGCGGCGCTGGTGGTGTCGTTACTCAGCGTCTGGGTGCTGGTGTTCCTTTTTTATTATCTCAATCGCTACACCAAGCGAAAGTATTTCACGATCTGGACCGCCGCCTGGCTCTTCTACGCCTTATGGCTGACGCTGGGGATTACGTCCCAAAGTCCGGCGCCGGGCTCGTTCGTTCTGGTTTTGAAACAGTGGTGCGTGGGGATTTCCGCGATCTTCCTGTTGTGGGGCAGTTTGCAGTTTTTGGAAATCCCAACCCGCCAGACGTTGTTCGGGCTGTTCATGGTCTTTCTACTGGTATGGAGTTATGTCAGCCCTTCGTTCATCAATGACCCGCTGTTGATCCAGTTGCCGATTTTCCTTCTGATCGGGATGGCGAGCATGTTTGCCGGCCTGAGTTTCTACCGGTTGCGCAAGCGCCGCCAGTTTGTGGGCGTCGGCCTGCTGTTTTTCGGTTTCTTTCTCTGGGGTGTCTATCTGGCCACCTATCCGATCTCGCAAAGATACGAAAACCTGGTCAGCGCGGGCTTCCTGGTCTCCGCAGTGCTGCAACTGTTCATCGCGGTGAGCATGATCGTTTTGGTGCTGGAGGAAGCCCGTCACATCAACGAGCAGGTGTTGGAGCAAATCCAGTCGGTCAAGTCGGAAAAGGAGGCGCTCCAGCTCAAGGTGGTTTCGACCGAGGAACAATGCCGCAGTCTGTTCGCGCAGGCGCGTTCGCACGAGGATTTGCAAAAGGCCTACGAAGAACTCCGCCAGACGCGGTACGCGGTGATGCAACAGGAGCGGCTGCGAGCCTTGGGCGAAATGGCCAGCGGCATCGCCCACGACATTAACAACGCCATCTCGCCGGTTCTGGCCTTTAGCGAACTGGTGCTGAAAAAGGAACCGAGCCTGAGCGAGAACTCACGCAAGAACCTGGCCCACATCCACACGGCGGGTGAGGACATCGCCCAGATCGTTGCCCGGATGAGCGAGTTCCACCGGCGGCGAGAGGACCTCGATCGCTTGCACCTGGTCAACCTCAACGGCGTCGTGGAGCAGGTCATCGAGCTGACCAGCCCGCGCTGGCAGGATATGCCGCAAAGCCGGGGGATCGTCGTGCGGATCGAGACCGACTTTGACCGCGCGTTGCCCGAGCTTTACAGCAACGAGAGCGAGCTGCGTGAGGCGCTGACCAATCTCCTGCTCAACTCGGTGGATGCCCTCCCCAAGGGCGGCTCGATAACGATTTCCACCCGCGCCGTCAGCTTCAACACCGGCCGCCACCAGCCGGGACAGCCAAGCCACATCGTTCTGGAGATCCGCGACAACGGCATCGGGATGGAGGAGAAAACGCGGCAACGGTGCCTGGAACCGTTCTTCTCCACCAAGCGAGACCGCGGCGGCACTGGACTGGGGTTGGCGATGGTGTACGGGATGATGGAGCGGCACGAAGGAACGATCGAGGTCGAGAGTCAGTTGAGCAAAGGAACCACGGTGCGCCTGGTATTTCCCTTGCGCCAGCCGCCGAAGAAGCACTCGGCCCTGGCGCCGGCCGCTCCCGGCACGGCTGCACCACTCCGGGTGCTCTGCATCGACGACGAGCCACTGCTGCGCGAACTGTTGAAAGACATCTTGGAGCACGAGCACCACAAGGTCGAGACGGCGGACGGAGGTCAGGCGGGATTGGAGGCCTTCAAGGCGGCCAAAACCCGAGGCGAGCCATTCGACGTGGTCATCACCGACTTGGGAATGCCCTACGTTGATGGACGACAGGTAGCCCAGCAGGTGAAGGCCGAGTCGCCGGCCACGCCGGTGATTATGTTGACCGGCTGGGGCACGATGCTGAACGAGAAAGGGGAAATCCCCTTGCAAGTGCATACGATCCTGAGCAAGCCCCCTCGATTGACCGAACTGAACGAAGTCCTGGCCAAAGTTGCGAGCGCGAAACATTTTTAGTTTCAGCCATAAACCCTCCCCGCCCTTGATCCTTCGCCGGTCAGCAGCGGGCCTCCGCCCGACCGTGCCGGGTTGGCTCCCGCCGACACCGGTGAGCGCGCTTGATAAATTGCCAGAATCGCCGCGTTGGCAAGCCCGTTATCGCGACGTGACGGCCGTGCGCAGCCGTAATAAACTTGACCTTCGGAGGAGGGGCCTTCTATGTATGGGCGTGTGTTAGGCATCGTTCATGTTCGCGCAACTTAAGAGCCTGTTTTCCAACGATATTGGCATCGATTTGGGAACGGCGAATTCTCTCGTTTATGTACGTGATCAGGGAATTGTTTTGCGGGAACCTTCCGTGGTAGCCATCCAGGCGGGCACCACCAACGTCCTGGCCGTCGGCGAAGAGGCCAAGCGGATGTTGGGGCGCACGCCGGGCAACATTGTGGCCATCCGGCCGATGAAAGACGGCGTCATCGCTGATTTCGAGATCACCGAGGCGATGCTCCGCCACTTCATTCAAAAAGTGCATCATCGAAAGTTGATCGCGCCCCGGGTCGTCGTCGCGGTCCCTTCGGGCATCACGGAAGTGGAAAAGCGGGCAGTGAAAGACTCGGCGACCCATGCGGGCGCGCGCGAGGTTTATCTGATCGAACAACCGATGGCCTCGGCCATTGGGGTCGGCTTGCCGGTGCACGAGCCGGCGGGCAACATGATCGTGGATATCGGCGGCGGGACTTGCGAAATCGCAATCATCTCCCTGGCCGGCATTGTCTTCAGCCGCAGCCTGCGGGTGGGCGGAGACGAATTTGACGAAACGATCGTCGCGCACATGAAACGGGCCTACAACTTGATGATTGGCGAGCGCACGGCGGAAGAAATCAAGATCCGCATCGGGTCGGCATTTCCGCTGGAGCAGGAGTTAACGATGGAAGTCAAAGGACGCGATCTGAGCGCGGGGTTGCCGAAAACCCTGACCATTCGCTCGGAGGAAATTCGCGAGGCCTTGCAAGAGCCGCTTTCGAGTATTTTGGAGTCGATTCGCATCACGCTGGAGCGTTGTCCGCCCGAGCTGTCCGCCGACCTCGTGGATCGAGGCCTGGTGATGGCCGGGGGGGGCGCGTTGCTGCGCGGGATCGATCGGCTGGTCGCCGAAGAGACCGGGTTGCCGGTCCATATCGCCGACGATCCCCTGAGCGCGGTGGCGGAAGGCACCGGACGGGTGCTGCAAGAACTTCAGTTCCTCAAACGCGTTACTTCCAACTCGAAGCTGTAGCGTTCGCCCGCAACTTTGTTTGCCGGTGAATCGATGTTAAAGAAGCCGCATTACGCCGCCTTGGGCGTTGTCGTTTTGCTGACGCTGGTGCTGTTAAAGCTGCCCAGCGGCACGGCCACGCGACTCAAGCTGGCCATTAGCGGCCTGTTTCTGCCGCTCTTCGGGCTGGCCGGCTCGACGCAGCAGTTGGCGGAAAAGGCCGGCAACAAGCTGGTTCCACGCCGGGACCTGGTCCAGCAAATCGAACAGCTTCAAAAGGAGAACCAGCAGCTCCGCTTCCAGGTCCTCCAGGCCAACGCGACCGCGCAAGAAAACGCCCGCTTGCGCCAGTATTTCAACCTGTCGCACCAACTGCCCTGGAAACTGAAGCTGGCGCGAGTCGTGGCGCGCGATCCGGCCAACTGGTGGCGAACCATCAAGATCGAAGCCGGCGCCCGCGACGGGGTGGCCACGAATTCCCCGGTCATCACCGCCGCCGGGGTTCTGGTGGGACGAGTGGCCGAAGTGGGTTTCGCGCATTCACAGGTCGTCTTGCTGGGCGATCCGGCTTGCCGCGTCTCCGCCCTCATCGAAGAGACTCGGGAAAACGGGGTCATCTCTCCCGCCACCTCCAGCCAGTTCGACAACCCGATGGTGGACCTGGGTTACCTGTCGCGAAACAGCGTGATCAAACCCGGACAGCGCGTGGTCACCAGCGGGCTGGGCGGAATTTTTCCGGCCGGGCTTTTGATCGGCCAGATCATCGATGCCCATTCGGTGGGCTACGGGCTTTACAACGAAGCGCGGGTCCGGCTGGCGGTGAACATGAACGCGCTCGAAGAAGTATTCGTGAAATTGCCATGAACACCCGTCCGGAGATTGGCCGTCGCGGGGAGAGCGTTGCGCCAGCCGTTCCGCGCTTTCGCCCGGCGAGGATCGCTCCGGACCGGACCGCATGAACTGGTTCCACACCATCATCATTCTGGCGGTGGCGTTTGTGACGGTGTTCTTGCAAGCGACGGTAAACGTCACGCGCCACCTCATGGGCGCGCAGGTCGATCTGCTGCCCAGCCTGGTCGTCTATGCCAGTTTGAGCAGCGGGCTTGCGACCTTGACGCTCCTGGCGGTGCTGGGCGGCCTCTGGTTCGATTGCCTCGCCGCCAACCCGCTGGGCAGCAGTGTGTTGCCGTTGTTCTTGATCGGCCTGCTCATCCAGCGCTACCGCGGCTTGATTTTGCGCGACCAGACGTTCGCCCAATTTTTTCTGGGCCTGGCGGCCAGCGCCGGCGCGCCGGTGTTGACCCTGCTGCTGTTGCTCAACGCGGACACCCAGCCGCTGATCAGTTGGTTTTCACTCTGGCAATGGATCGTCATGAGTTTCGCGGGCGCCGCGGTGACCCCGCTCTGGTTTGGGTTTATCGACCGCGTACTCAAGGCGTTGAGCTACCGTCCGCTAGGCGAAACCAGTTTCCGGCCCGATCGCGAAATTAAACGCGGCCGCTCGTGAAAATGAGATTTCCTGGATGTTGATTTTCGACCAACTCAAAAAGAACGACCCGCAACTGCGCGCGATTACCTGGGGCGTGTTGATCGGTCTGGGCCTCTTGTTGGCCGGGCTGTGGTGGGTGCAAGTGATTTCGTACCGCCATTATGCGGAAAACCAGCGGGCGCAGTCGTTCCGCACGGTGCGGATCCCGGCGATTCGCGGGAAAATTCTCGACCGCAATGGCGCGCCACTGGCGGAAAATCAGCCCAGTTACAACGTGAGCCTCTACCTGGAGGAGTTGCGCGAAGGCTTCAAGGAGGAATGGAAACGGGTCCGGCCCAAGGGAAAATTGCCGCGCGGGGAACGGATCGGCCTCGAAGCCGGCGCGCGTTATCGGGTGGTGAGCAACGTCGTGCAGAACCTTGCCGCCGCCTTGCAGCAGCCCCTCGACCTGGATTACGGACAGTTCCTCGAGCATTACACCAACCAGCTCGCGCTGCCCATGCCGGTGATCACCAACCTCACGCCCGTCCAAATGGCGCGCTTCCATGAGCGCTCCAGCGGCGCGCCCGGCCTTGACCTCGAACTCCAGCCCAACCGGTTTTATCCGCACGGCACCTGCGCCGCCCATCTGCTTGGCTTTTTGACGCACGACAACAGTTCGGCCCAGGACGAAGAGGCTTTTTTCAACTTCCGCCTCCCCGATTACCGCGGCAAAGTCGGCATCGAAGGCGTGTTCGACCTGGAACTGCGCGGCAAGGCCGGGATGAAATCGGTGCTGGTGAACAGCCTGGGCTATCGCCAATCCGAAAACATCTGGACCCCCTCGGAGCCGGGTAAAAACGTGGTGCTGACGATTGACCTGGCGATCCAGCAGGCCGCCGAAAACGCCCTCCGAACTCACGGACCTGACACCCGCGGCGCGGTCGTCGTCCTCAACCCCCACAATGGGGATGTCCTCGCGCTGGCTTCGGCGCCCACTTTCGACCCGAACGTCTATATTCCCCGCCTGACCCACGACGCCGCGCAACGGCTCAACGATCCGGTGTTGCGGCCGCAAATCAACCGGGCAACGCAGGAGAACTACGCCCCCGGTTCCATTTTCAAAATCGTCGATAGTCTGGCCTGCCTGGAAGCCGGGCTGGACCCGGCCGAGAAGATACAAAACCCGGGGCACATCCTGGTCGGTCGTAAGCTGATCAAGGACCTGGCGGCGCCCGGCGAGTACGACTTTCGCCGCGCCTTCCTCAAATCGAGCAACACCTATTTTATCACCAACGGACTCCGCTACGGCGTCGAAAACATCGTGCGCATCGGCGAACGGCTGCACCTGGGCGAACGGTGCGATTTGCCCACGCGGCAGGAAGTCAGCGGCAGTTTTCCCCGACAACGGACCTTGCGCCAGGGCTGGTCCAGCGGCGACACCGCCAACCTGTGCATCGGCCAGGGCCCGCTCGACGTGACGCCAGTGCAGATCGCGGTAATGACCGCGGCCATCGCCAACGGCGGAAAGGTGTTGTGGCCGCGGCTGGTCGATCGCATCGAAGCGCAAGAGCCGCTGGGCGCAGACTCGACCATCGTCTTCCCGCACCGGCCGGTCCGCGACGAACTGGGCGTGCGCCCCCGTACGTTGGAACTGATCCGCAGCGCGATGCTCGCCGACGTGGAGGATGCTGAGGGAACCGGCAAAGCAGCGGCCGTGCCGGGCCTGCGCGTTTGCGGCAAGACTGGCACCGCGCAAGTCGCCAACGAACGCAACCAGGTGATCGACCACACGGTCTGGTTTGCTTCCTTCGCCCCTTACGAGAACCCGCGTTATGTGGTGGTGGTGATGGTTGAGAGCGGCGCGTCGGGTGGCGGCACCTGCGCGCCGATCGCCCAGAAGATTTATCGCGCGCTGCTGGATCGCGAAAATTACAATGCCGCAAAACCGCCGCCGCTGGCGCGCACCGAATAAAATGTTTGGCTCCGCTTTAAAAGAAAGCCGATCGAAAGTTGACTGGCTGATGCTGAGTGCCCTGGGCGGGTTGATGTGCCTCGGGGTGGCGTTCATCTACAGCGCGACCATGGTCAACGAGTCGGCCAGCCTGACGGTCTGGTACAACCAACCGTGGCTCCGGCAAATCATTTGGTACGGCTTGGGGGTGGCCGCCGCGGCGTCCCTCTGTCTGGTGGATTATCACATCCTGGCCCGCTGGTCGCTGGTGGCCTACGGCGCCACCATCCTTTTGTTGCTGGCGGTATTCGCCGTAGGCTCAATGCGCTTTGGGGCGCGACGCTGGATTGATCTGGGGTTTTTCCTCCTGCAGCCCTCGGAATTCGCCAAGCTGGCCTTCATTTTCGCGATGGCCCATTACCTCAGCCGCCCGGTGGACGAGCTGCGTTTGACCGGTGTTTTCTGGAAGGCACTCGGCCTGACCATTTTGCCGTTTGTGTTGATCATGAGAGAGCCGGACCTGGGTTCGGCTTTGATTCTGCTGCCCGTCGGATTGACGATGCTCTTCGTCGCCGGTGCGCCGGTGCGGTATCTGACGCGCCTGGTTGGCGGCGCGGGAATTTTAGTGGTTTTGATTCTGGTGGATGTCTTGTACGCGCCGCCGAAATACCAGATTAAGCTCGAAGATTATCAGAAGCGGCGCTTGCTGGTCTATTTTGGGCGCGAAGCGCTGCCCGCCGCCGCCAGCGGGACCGAACGCGCCGAAGCCCGCAAACAACAACGCAATTATTCCTACAACGTGGAGCAAGCGCTGATTTCGGTCGGTTCCGGCGGGCTGCTGGGCAAAGGGTGGCGGCAGGGGACCCAAAACGCGCTCGGCTACCTGCCGCGGGCAGTAGCGCACAACGATTTCATTTTCTCCGTGATTGCCGAGGAGAAAGGATTCCTGGGGAGCGTGACGGTGATCGCGCTCTATTCCGTGGTGTTGTTCACCGGCATCCGGATCGCCGGCCAGACCCGCGATCGTCTGGGAAAACTGCTGGCGGTGGGCATCGTGGCGATGCTCTTCAGCCACGTGTTCATCAATATCGGCATGAACATTCGTCTTATGCCCGTGACGGGCGTGCCACTGCCGCTTTTAAGTTATGGCGGATCTTCAGTGCTCTGCTCATTGATCGCCGCCGGCATATTGCAAAACGTGGACATCTATCGAAGGTCATATTAACTATGAATGAAAGAAGCTTTTCACGCCGCCGCCGCGGAATGCGGTTCCGTCCCAGCGGCGGGGTCAATCCCAATCGGCGTCCGGACCGCGCGGCGCAGGAAGCCCGCGCCGAAGCGCTCGGAGCAAAGCCGACCGGCGAAACGCTCTTCGAGCGCGGGCGCTACCAAAAGGAAATCGAACGCGCGGAAAACCTCGCCGCCGGCCTCCCGCTCGAAGGGGATCGGAAACCGGAACCAACCGCCGCCGAGGGCGCGGCCCCCGGCAAGCGTGATTTCCGCGAGCCCCACTTGGAAACGCCGGCCCAAGTGCTGGAGGAAACCGGCTATCAGCCGGTGCGGGTCACCGATCCCCCGCCCCATGGCTTGGTGCAGACGATCAAGGCGGCGGCGAGCAAGGTCATCAAACGAGTCCACCGGATGATCAAGCCGGTGCGGAAAGTCCACAAGGAAGTCATCATCAACGCCGAGGCGCTCGAAACCCGCGTAGCAGTGATGGAGGATGGCAAGCTGGAGGAATTCACCATCGAACGGACCGGCGAGGAACGACTGGTGGGGAGCATTTTCAAAGGGAAGGTTCGGAATCTGGAGGATGGCTTGAAGGCGGCGTTTGTCGATATCGGTTTCGAGAAGAATGCGTTTCTGCACTACTGGGACATCGTTCCGAACAGTTTCGACAGCGGCGTGGAACTGGTTGAACGCGAAGGCCGGAAGCGCGACAAGCCGCGCATCACCCAGAAGGACATTCCGCGCCTCTACTCCCCCGGCAGCGAAATCACGGTCCAAGTCACCAAAGGCCCGATCGGCACCAAAGGCCCGCGCGTCACCACGAACCTGGTGCTGCCGGGCCGTTACCTGGTGCTCCTGCCCAACTCCGATCAAAGCGGCATTTCGCGCAAAATCGAAAACCAGGAGGAACGCCAGCGATTGAAGAAGATCCTGCGCGGCCTGACGCTGCCCGAAGGCATGGGCGTCATCATCCGCACGGTTGGCGAGGACCAGCAAACCCGTTACTTCGTGCGCGACCTGGCCCTGCTGCTCGAAGAATGGAATGACATCCAGGAACGGATCAAGCAGCAGCCCGCGGCGACCTGCGTCTTCCAGGAGCCTGACCTGATCGAGCGGACCGTGCGCGACTTTCTCACCGAGGGGGTCGAGCGCATCGTGGTGGACGCGCAACAGCCCCACGACCGCATGCGGGCGATGATCTCGAAAATCTCCCGGCGCAGCGCCGACAAAGTGAAGCTGTACGGCGATCACCAGCCGATTTTCGATCGGTTTAACATCACCCGCCAACTCGACACCACTTTCGGCCGCCAGGTCCATCTCAAAAGCGGCGGCTATATCGTCGTCGATGAGACCGAGGCCCTGGTAGCCATCGATGTCAACACCGGCCGCCACAAAAGCGGGAAGGACCAGGAATCGACGATTCTCAAAGTCAACCTGGAGGCGGCGGACGAAATTTGCCGGCAACTCCGGCTGCGCAACATGGGCGGCCTGATCGTGCTGGACTTCATCGACATGAAATCACGGCGGGACCAACAACAGGTCTATCAGCGCATGAAGGAAGGCTTGCGCCGGGACAAGGCCAAAACTCATATCCTGCCCATCTCCCAACTCGGCCTGATGGAGATGACCCGCCAGCGCCACTCGGAAAGCGTGCGCTCGGCGGTGTATGACGATTGCCCAAACTGCAAGGGCCGCGGCAAGGTGAAAAGCGCGCTGACCATGAGCGTGGAAATCCAGCGCAAGCTCGGCGAAATTCTCAAAAAGCGGCCGCGTGACGAATCGGACTTCCAATTGCGCATTGTCGTGCATCCGAGCGTCCTGGAACGATTGCGAACGGAAGACGAACAGCTCATCACCGACATGGAGAAGCGGTACTTTGGGAAACTCCTGTTTCGGGCCGACCCGGCGGTCCACCTCGAACAGTTCAAAATTTACAACGTGGCGACGAACGAGGAGCTGGCTAGCGTGGGAAATTAAGTCCCTTGGAAGACAGCCACGCCCCGCGCCCCCAAAGCGGGGCGTGGCTGGGAATCAAACGCTTAAGCCCGCGTCAACCCGGCGGCTTACTTTTCGTCGAGATCGGTGATGATGACAAACCAGGCGCAACCGTTTTTGTCATCACCGGCAATCGTAAACGACTCGCCTTTGGTGAGGTGCTTGGTGGTCTTGTTCACCGGTTTGCCGTCGCCGATCAATTTGACCTCCACTTTCGGCCCGGCCAGCTCAGTGATCTCGATGAGGCATTTTTTGCTCATCTCGAAGCTTTTGGTTCCGCGCGAGGGAACCGTCCCGACCACCCGGTTCATCTCAAAATAGTATTTCCACTGGAAGATTTTACTCAGTTTTGCCGCCGTGCTTTCGTCCACCGGTTTATGCTTGGGGTCGGAGTAGGTATCGTCGTTCGTTCCCCAAATGAGCTTGGCTTCGAGTTTGAGCTCCGCCGCCTGGAGGGGAGCGGCGAGCAGCGTTGCCAAGAACAACACCAGCAGGCACCGAACCAGACGGTGACACGAACGCGCTGGGAAGGGGATCATTGAAGGATCAGGTCGGCCTCCGGCTCCGGTTCGGGTGGCGCCTCCTGATTTTGGTCGTAAACCCAGACCACGAACATGTTCTCCGCGTGCGAGCGGAAGGAATAGGCCCCGGTGTGTTCCGAGAGATTTTCGACTTCGGCCAGGTGGCGCGCGGACTCGTCCGCGCCGGTCACATCGCCAAATCGTGCCGTGGTGATGGCCAGGATGGCCACGAGCGCGGTGCCCGCGAGGGGAACCAGATACTGGCGCCAGGAAAACCAGGCACGGCGGGGGAGGCTGGCCGCGGCTTTTTCCGCGCGCTCGATTTCGCGCCGGACCTTGCTCCAATAAAATTCGCGGCTCTCCGGCAGGTGGAGCTCGGGTTCATTGCCCGCCAAGGCGGTCCGGGCCATTTTCAATTCGCCCAGCAAAGCCCGCGCTTCCGGGTCCCGGCTCAACCACTCCGTGACGCGCCGGGCCTGGCGCGGCGACAATTCGCCGTCCAGGTAGGACTGTAATCGAAGCTCTGATTCCTGATTCATTTTAGCTTAGTTCCTCTCGTTTAAATCCGGCCAGCAGGTTCGCCATCTTGCGCCGCGCATAAAACAGGCGCGACATCACGGTTCCGATCGAACACTGCATTTTCTTCGCGATTTCTTTGTATTCCAATTCTTCAAATTCATGCAAAATCAGCACGGTTCGGTGCTCATAAGAGAGCTGGCCCAGCGCCCGATCGATCCGGGCCCGCAACTCGGCCCGTTCCAATCGTTCGGTCGGATTGGCCGCGACCACCGGCAGCATCTGTCGTTCGACCCCGCCGGACTCTTCTTCCAACAATTCGATCGACTCGGCCCGGTGCCGCTTCTGCTTGCGCAACTGATCCAAGCAGAGGTTTATTACAATCCTCGTCATCCAGGTCACAAAACTTGATTCGCCCTGGAACTGCTTCAACCGCTGCCAGCCTTTCACCCAGGCTTCCTGGGAAAGATCGATCGCCTCATCCTCATTCCGCATCATGCTGAAGGCCCGGGCGTAAAGCTTATCGCGATGCCGCGCCACCAGTTCTTCAAAGGCGACCATGTCGCCTTTTTGGGCCCGACGCACCAATTTCTCGTCGCTGACGTTGGTATTGTCTGGTTGCGTCGCCATGACTTCGACGGGAGGTAATCCGCCATTATTCAGCCAAACTCAGAGCGCGCCTTTCGTGCTGGGAATCTGGCCGGCGATCCGCGGATCTCGTTGGCAGGCAACGTCAACCGCTTTGGCAAACGCCTTGAATAAAACCTCGACCACATGGTGTGGCTCTTCGCCGTAGAGCCGCTCCAGATGCAGGCTGCAGCGCGCCTCGTTGGCAAATCCCTGAAAGAATTCACGCGCCAATCCGAAGCGGAAAGCGCTCGACATGTCCTGCCTTTTCTCCTGGGTCGTCACCCGCTTCATGGAAAGATGATCTAGGCGGCGCCATACCAACAAAGGCCGGCCGCAGAAATCGACGACGCAACGGGCCAGACATTCATCCATGGGCACGTAGGCTTCGCCGGTGAACGGATTGCGTGGATCAAAACCAAAGCCGTAGCGGCGAATCCCCTTTTTGTCGCCCAAGACCTGGCGAAACGCCTGGCCCAAGCCCAGCCCGCAATCCTCGACGGTGTGGTGGGCATCCACCGCCAGGTCACCTTGGCAGCGCAAGCTCAAATCCATCACCGCATGTCGGGCGAACAACGAGAGCATGTGATCGAAAAAGGGAATCCCGGTCCGAATCGCGGCTCGGCCCGAGCCATCGAGATTGAGCTTCACCATGACTTTGGTTTCTTGGGTGGCGCGGTGGATTACGATCTGCCGGCGTTTCATGCCGGCTGATTAAAACAGAGAGCTTCGGCAAAACAAAAGAAAACTTGGAAAACGCCGGTTCAATTCCACGACCGATGCTCCGGGGCGGGTCCACCGCCAGGCGGGAACCGGGCGATTATCGGTTCAACGAGGCAAGATGCCGCTCCGCATCGATGGCCGCGGCGCAACCGAGACCGGCGGCGGTAACGGCTTGCCGATAGACGTGATCGGAACAATCGCCCGCGACGAAGACGCCGGGAACGTTGGTCATCGAGCCGCTCTTCGGAATAATGTAACCGTTCGGATCCATATCGAGCGCGCCTTGGAACAGCTGCGTGTTGGGCACGTGGCCGATGGCCACAAAGACCCCCGCGCAGGCGACGACGCTTTCCTTGCGGGTCTGGAGATTCCGCAATCGCACCCCGGTCACCTTGTCCTGCTTCACATCCAGCACCTCGGTAACGACGGAGTCCCAGATTGGTTTGATTTTCGGGTGGGCCAGGGTGCGATCGGCCATGATTTTCGAGGCGCGCAGCTCGCCGCGGCGGTGCACGAGGTAAACGACCGAGGCAAAGCGGGTCAGGTAAGTGGCTTCCTCGCACGCCGAATCGCCGCCGCCGACCACGACCAGCGGTTGGTGACGAAAGATCGGCAAGGCGCCGTCGCAGGTCGCGCAGGACGTCACCCCTTTGGTCTCCAGTTTGGCTTCGCTTTCAAGGCCGAGCTGGCGATGCCGGGCGCCACTGGCAATGATGATCGCTTCGGCCGCGACCGAATCGCCATCGACGCGGAGCACGAATGGCCGCCGGGATAAATCGACGGCTTCCACGACGCCGAACTTCACCCGGGCGCCAAAACGTTCCGCCTGCTTTTGCATGCGCGACATCAGTTCGGTGCCATCGATGCCCTCCGCAAAGCCGGGATAGTTTTCTACGATGCTGGTGGTGGTCAGCAGGCCGCCCGGCATCAGACCGGTGAGGACCAGCGGGCTGAGATTGGCCCGCGCCGTGTAAATGGCGGCGGTGAGACCGGCGCACCCGGTGCCGATGATGACGACTTTTTCCATAAGCGGGCGAAACGTAAGAGCGCAACGCTCAAAATTCAAGGTTCAAAGCGCAAGTCGGCATTTCCAGGGCAGAAGCCGGCGCTTGTTTCGCGAGGCGATTTTCCGTTTGATTGGCGCATGGCAGAGATGGTCTATGACGCGCTGATTATCGGCGGCGGCCCCGGTGGCAGCACCGCCGCCACCTTTCTGGCCCGAGCCGGCCGGCGCGTGCTGGTCCTGGAGAAGGAACATTTTCCGCGTTTTCACGTTGGCGAATCGTTGCTGCCTTACAACCGCCGGGTATTCGCGGAGATGGGCGTGCTGCCAAAATTGGAAGCGGCCGGGCTGATCAAGAAAAAGGGGGCGCAATTCCACCTTGGCAACGGCAGCAAGGCGCTCCAGTTGGTGTTTCGCCACGGCCGGTTCACCCGCGAGGCCGAGGCGTTCCAGGTGGAAAGGGCCGCCTTCGATCACCTCCTGCTGCAGCACGCGCGCAGCGCCGGCGCGGAAGTACGCGAAGGCTGGACCGTCACGAATTTCTCGTCGGATGCGGACGGTGTCACGCTTCGCGCGGCGAGCAACGAAGGCGGCGCTGCAAGCTTTCGCGGCGCGTTCCTCATCGACGCCAGCGGCCGCGGCAATCTCACCGGCAACCAGGAGGGACTGCGCGAAATTCATCCCCGGCTCAAAAAGCTCGCCCTCTTCGGGCACTTTGCGAACGTGGCCCGGGACGCCGGCGAACGGGCGGGCGACACGATCATCATCCGCATGGAGAACAAATGGTTTTGGATTATTCCGTTGTCAGCGGACAAAACTAGCGTGGGCTGCGTCATGGACAAGGAGGAGTTGGCGCAGGCCAGGGAGCCGGCCGATGCGCTGTTCACCCGCGTCTGCGATTCCAGCTCGGTGCTGCGCGAGCGGATGCGGTCGGCGCGCCTGCTGGGGGCGCTGCACACGACCAGCGATTTTTCTTACCGCAACCGGCGGTTTGTCGGCCAGCGGTTGCTGCGGGTGGGCGACGCGGCAGGTTTCATGGACCCGATCTTTTCGGCCGGAGTGCATCTGGCTTGTTATTCGGCCAAGCTCGCCGCGGGAGTGGTCATGGAATCGTTGAGCGCCGGCGATGACGGTTCACGGCGACTGCGCCGTTACGAGAAGCGGGTCTATCGCGCGATGCAGTTTTACTGGAAGCTCGTCGAGGGTTTTTACACCACCTCGTTCATGGAACTGTTCATGCAGCCGCGCGATAAGTTCAACCTGCCGGCGGCGATCACCGCGTTGCTGGCGGGGGAACTGGAAGGGGGCTGGAAGATGCGCTGGCGAATGGTCCTGTTTTTCGGTTTGATCCGGCTGCATTCCCGCTGGCGGCTGGTCCCGCGGATTTCCTTCGATGCGCCATCGTCCGGCCAACCGGAGCCGGAAACGGCCCTGGTGGTGACGAGTGATTCCGAGCGCGCCTGAGCCGAAGGGTGTCGGCTGAGTCAGCCGCCGGGCCTCGCAGGCAGTTCCACGAGAGATGTGCTACACTGCGGCAGTCCGTGATGTCTTTAAAGCTTAGGCTTCGGCTTGCATTCCTGGCAGCGGTGGTTTTGGGCGCCGTCCAAACCGCAGGGCAGACCAGCCCGCCGATCATTACGGTTCAGCCGACGAACGAGTCGGTCATCGAAGGGGCGAGCGCGGTCTTCACGGTCCTGGTCAGCAATCTCGATCCAGTGAGTTATCAGTGGCAGCGCAATGCGACCAATCTGGCCGCGGCGACCAACCCCAGTTATACCAATCAAATCGTCGCGTTGACCGACGCTGGCGCGCGGTATCGGTGTGTGATCGCCAACGCGCTCGGCACCAACGTCAGCGCGGAAGCGATTTTATCCGTCACTCCGGACACCGTTCCGCCCACGATAGTCAGCGTGCAGAACGTGGGGACGACCAACGTCTTGATCGTTTTTTCCGAACGGGTTGACGCCATCACGGCGCAAACGGCCACCAACTATTTCATTACCAATGGCGTGGCAGTGCTCGCGGCAGTTTTCGGCGGCGACCTGAAGACGATCATCCTCGCCACCGGGCCGCTGGCCTTGAGCGCCGATTACACCCTGGTGGTCAACAGTGTGCGCGACCGGGCGGCGACGCCTAACACCATCGCGCCGGACACGCAGGCGACATTCACAGCCAAGGAATTGGCGGTGCTGGACATCGGCAGTGCCACGCCGCCGGGTTCGCTGACCACGGTGACGAACGGCAGCGACGTCCGTGGTGGCGGCAGCGACATCGGCGGCGCCGCCGACCAATTTCAATTCAGCTTCGAGAAACGGACCGGCAACTTCGACGTAAAGGTCCGCCTTCAGGGGCTGACGCTTTCCGATGTTTGGGCCAAGGCCGGGCTGATGGCGCGCGAGACGCTCGCCGCCAACAGCCGCTTTGCGAGCGTGCTGGCGACGCCGAGCCTGGGTGGTTCGTTCTTCGAATTCCGCAATGTGACGGGCGGACCGGCCATCGTGGCCGGGGCGGCCCCGGTCAATTACCCGGACACCTGGTTGCGTTTACAGCGGGCGGGAAGCATCTTCACCGGCTACTCGAGCTATGACGGCCAGAATTGGACTTCGTTGGGGTCAACCGGGATAACGCTCCCGGCGACGATATATGTTGGCATGGTCGTTACCAGCCATAACCCCAACGAAACGGCGTTGGCGCAATTTCGGGATTTCACCAACAACATCGGCGGGTCGGTGGGCGTGTTTGCCGTTCCGATTGAACCGCTGGGTCCGTCGAGCCGCAGGACCGGGTTGGCCTTCACGGAAATCATGTATCATCCGCCGCCGCGCGCGGATGGCAAAAACCTCGAATTCATCGAGCTGCTCAATTCGCAGCCGTATTTCGAAGACCTCAGTGGCTTTGGGATTTCCGGCGACGTCGATTACACCTTCCCGCCGGGAACCGTCCTGCCAGGAGGCGGTTTTCTGGTCATCGCCAAATCGCCGGCGGACCTGCAAAGTGTCTATGGCATTTCCAACGTCATCGGCCCCTACACGAATAGTTTGTCGAATAAATCAGGCACCCTCCGCCTGCGGAACCGGGCCGACGCGGTCCTGCTGGAGGTCACCTTCGATAGCCAGCCGCCCTGGCCGATCACGGCGGACGGCGTGGGGCATTCGCTAGTGCTGGCACGGCCCTCCTACGGGGAAGGCTTTGCGCAGGCCTGGAGCCAGAGCGACGTCTTCGGCGGATCGCCCGGCGGCATGGATGGTTACGGGTTTGAACCGGCGCGCTCGGTGGTGATCAATGAGTTTTTGGCGAACAGCACTTGGCCGGACTTGGATTTCATCGAACTCTACAACCACAGCAATCAGCCGGTGGATGTCTCGGGCCGTGTCCTCACGGACGATCCAACCACGAATAAGTTCGCGCTCCCGGGCGGAACGGTGATTCCGGCGCGGGGCTTCATTTCCTTGGATGAAACGCAACTCGGTTTCCGGCTGAGCGCGGCGGGCGGCGACATCTACTTCGTGAATGCCAGCGCGACCCGCGTCCTCGATTCGGTCCGGTTCGCGGGGCAAGCCAGCGGCATCTCCACCGGGCGTTTCGCGGACGGCGCCCCCGGTTTCCACGAACTGACAGCCGCGACTCCCGGCGCGCCCAATAGCCCGCTGTTGATCCGCGACATCGTCATCAACGAGATTATGTACCATCCGATCAGCGAGGACGTGAACGACGAGTATGTCGAGTTGTATAATCGCGGCACAAACACAGTGGACCTGAGCCGTTGGAAATTCAGCTCGGGCATCAGCTTCACCTTCGCCACAAATACTTTCATCGCTCCGGGCGGCTACTTGGTCGTCGCGAAGAATCTCGCCCGCCTGTTGACCAATTATCCGAATCTGAGCCTCGGCAACACCGTCGGCGATTTCGGCGGCGCGCTGGCGCACAAGGGAGAGCGGCTGGCGCTTTCGATGGCTGACCCGGTGATCACCACGAACAACAATATCGTCACGACCAACTTCAATTACGTGGTGGTGGACGAAGTGACCTATCGGGATGGCGGACGGTGGGGCGCGTGGTCGGCCGGTGGCGGCAGCAGCCTGGAATTGATTGATCCCCACAGCGACCATCGGCTCGCCCCGAATTGGGCGGACAGTGATGAGACCAGCAAAGCGCCTTGGACCGACATTGAATACACGGGCGTTCTGGATAATGGGCTGCCTCAAAATCCGGCGGATTCGCTGCAGGTCATGCTCTTGGACGTCGGCGAGTGTCTGGTGGACAATGTCGAGGTGATCCCCGCCGGCAGCACGACCAATCTGGTTCCCAATCCAAATTTTGAAACGGGACTTACCAACTGGTTTTTTCAAGGGGTTTACGACACTTCCTCGTGGGAAACCAACAGCGGCTATCTGAGCAACCGTTCGCTCCATGTCCGGGGGAAGACTGACCGGGGCGATACCGGAGCGAACCGGATTTACACGACGCTCAGTTCGCCGGTCGCGGTTGGTTCCACGGCCACCCTCCGCGCAAAGGTGCGATGGCTGCGCGGCTTTCCGGAATTTCTGCTGCGATTGCGCGGCAACTGGCTGGAGGCTTATGGGACAATGTCGTTGCCCGCCAATTTGGGAACTCCGGGCGCGCGCAATTCGCGCGCCGTGACCAACGCCGGGCCGGCCATTTTCAGCGTCACGCATAACCCGCCCGCCCCGGCGGCCGCTCAAGCGGCGGTAGTGACGGCGCGCGTCCACGATCCCGATGGCGTCGCTTCGGTCCAATTAAGTTATCACGTCGATCCGTCCACCAACTATCTGACGCTCGCCATGTTGGATACCGGGACCGGCGGCGATGCGATCGCCGGTGACGGCATTTACAGCGCGTTCATTCCTGGCAAAGCGGCCGGGGTCCTGGTCGCCTTTAAGATCACGGCTACAGATCAATCAGCGGCGCCGGTTACGGCCCAGTTCCCCAGCGATGCGCCCGCGCACGAATGTTTGATTCGCTTTGGCGACCCGCAACCCCTCAGCAGTTTCGGCACCTATCGAATATGGATCACCCAGGCGACATTTAACCGGTGGGCGGCCCGTGAAAAGCTGAGCAATGAGGCGCTGGACGCCACGTTCGTGTACGGCAACCAGCGCGTGGTCTATAACGCCGGAGTGTTGTATAGTGGCAGTCCCTGGCACAGTCCCAGTTACGACACGCCGACCGGCAATGCCTGTAGCTATAAAATGATCGTTCCCAACGATGATCTCGTGCTGGGCGCGGCGGACTTCAACAAACTCCATTGGCCGGGCAACCTGGGCGGCGACGAAACCCAACAGCGGGAGAAGACGACTTACTGGATGGCCGACCAGCTCGGCTTGCCTTACAATTATCAACGGTTCCTCAACCTTTACGTCAATGGGGTGCAGCGCAACGCTATCTTCGAGGATATTCAGGTGCCCTCTTCGGATCTGCTGAAGGAGTTTTATCCGACCGATGCCAACGGCGACCTTCACAAGGTCGAAGTATGGTTCGAGTTCACCAACAATCTCTCGAGTTTCAACGGCGTGGGCGCATCGATTGAGAATTTCACCACGACCGGCGGGGCGAAGAAGCTGGCGCGCTATCGCTGGACTTTTGGGAAACGGGCCTTGAACGGGTCCGCCAGCGACTACACCAATATTTTCCAACTGGTGGATGTTGCAAACCTCGCCGGCGCCGGCTACACGGCGGCGGTTGACTCGCTGGTGGATATCGAGGAGTGGGTGCGCATCGCGGCCCTCGAACACGTGGTGGGGAATTGGGACTGCTGGCTCGACACCGGCGGACAGAATCTGTACATCTACAAACCGCAGTTTGGCAAGTGGCAGGCGCTGATCTGGGACATCAATATCGACCTCGGCATCGGCAACTATAGCGACACGCCCACATCGGACCTATTCAAAGTGGGCGATCCTCCCGTGGCGACGCTATACAGCAACCCCACCTTTCGGCGCGCCTACTGGCGGGCGTTGAAGGACGCGGCCGATGGGCCGTTGGTCGCCGCGAACGTCGGGGCGGTCATGGACGCCCGCTATGCCGCCTTCGCCGCCAATGGGCTGGCCATCAGTCCGCCGACCGTGGTTAAATCCTGGATAAGCCAGCGCCGCGATTACATCGTTGCGCAGCTCGCATCGGTAGCGGCGCCCTTCGCCATTAGGAGCAACGGTGGAACCAACTTCAGCACGGCCAACAACCTGGTGAGCCTGACCGGCACGGCGCCGGTGGAAGTCAAAACCATCACCGTGAACGGCATTTCCTTTCCGATCACCTGGACGAGCGTGACCAATTGGGTGTTGCAGTTTCCCCTGGACCATTCGACCAACCTGGTCGTGCTGCAAGGGTATGACCGGTTCGGCAACGCGCTCGCCAACGATGCCGCCAGCCTCACTGTAATTTACACCGGCAGCGCGATCCGGCCGCAGGATTCCCTGGTGATCAACGAGATCATGTACCATCCGGTAGTGACTAACGCTGCGTACGTGGAAATCTTCAATCGCTCACCCGCCGTGACGTTCAACCTGTCCAATTATCGTCTCGATGGCGTCGATTTCGCCTTCAGTCCCGGGACGATTATCCGGCCACGTTCCTTTTTGGTTGTGGCCAAAGACGCGGCCATTTTCGCCAGCACTTACGGCTCGGCCGTCCCGGTGGCCGGAGTATTCGCCGGTCAATTGGACTGGAAGGGCGAGACGCTCACCTTGATCGAACCGGGAGGGTTGACCGGTGCGGATGTCATCGTTGACCGGGTAAAGTACGAGAACCAGTTACCCTGGCCGCCGCTCGCCGACGGACAAGGCGCTTCGCTGCAACTCATCGACCTCAGCCAGGACAACAGCCGCGTGGGAAATTGGGGGGCGTTGTCCGTCGGATGGCGCTCTGCGAGCAGCACCGGGGTTGCCTACAGCTCGCGTTTCTATATTTACCTGGCCCAGCCCGGCGATACCTACGTGGACGATATTAGCTTGGTGGCGGGGAGCGTGGCGGGCGCGGGCCCGAACCTGCTGGCGAATGGAGATTTCGAGTCTTCGTTGACTGGGAGCTGGACAAGCCCGGCGAATAACGCGGCGTCCACGCTGAGCACTTTCGTCAAGCATTCCGGCAATTCGAGCTTGCACCTGGTTTCCACCAATCCCGTGGGGAACATCACGACGGCAATGTACCAGGACGTCCAGCCTCCCATTGCCCTGAACCAGACCTACACGCTGAGTTATTGGTATTTCGCCTCCTCCAGCAGCAACACGTTGACGGCGCACATCGGCGGGCTGGGCCTCAACAGCGTGACGCCGCTGGGCGGCTCGCTGTACACCCCCGGGAAACCAAATTCGGTCGCGGCGAGTCTGCCGCCGTTTCCGCCGCTCTGGCTGAATGAAGTCCAGCCCGACAATGTTAGCGGGATGACAGACAGTTTCGGCGAGCACGATCCGTGGGTCGAGATCTACAACGCGAGCACCAACACCGTAAGCTTCAACGGCTGTTATCTCACCGACGATTACGGCGAGCTAGCCAAATGGGCGTTCCCGTCAAACGCGGTCATCGCTCCCGGCCAGTTCCTCGTCGTCTGGACCGATGGCGAGCCGGGGCAGACGACGACCAACGAAATGCACACGGATTTCCGCCTCGCCAGCTCCGCCGGCTCGGTGGGGCTGGTCTGGACCGCCAACGGCCAGCCGATGGTGCTGGATTATCTGAACTACACCGCCCTGAGCGCGGATTTCTCCTTCGGTGCGTTTCCGGACGGCCAGCCGTTTGCGCGGCAGGTTTTCCGGTACGCGACGCCGGGCGCGACGAACAATCCGACTCCGCCGCCGATCCCGGTCGCCATCAACGAATGGATGCCTGGCAATGGCAGCTTCCTGGCCGATCCGGCGGACGGAAGGTATCAGGATTGGTTTGAACTCTACAACTACGGCAGCAACACCGTGAATCTCGTCGGCTACTTCCTGACCGACACGTTGACCAACAAATTTCAATTTCAAATCCCTCCCGGCTACACGATTGCGCCGCGCGGCTATCTGCTGGTTTGGGCCGACAACGAGCCGGTCCAGAACAGTCCGGGTCAAATCGATCTGCACGTGAACTTTAAGTTAAGCAAAAGCGGCGAAGCGATCGGACTGTTCGCCGCGGACGGGACGGCTGTGGACGCGGTCACGTTCCCGGCGCAAACCGACAACGTCAGCCAGGGGCGCTGGCCGGATGGCAGCGGCTCGCTTTACTTCATGACGACCCCCACGCCGCGCGCGGCCAACGTGGTCAATTTCCCCAACACGCCGCCGCTGCTCGCGAGCATCCCGGATCAGATTGTCAGTGAAGGACAGTTGCTGGTCTTGACGGTGACGGCGACCGATATGGACTTTCCGGCGCAAACGCTCGCTTACTCGTTGGACGCGGGCGCGCCGCTGGGGGCGTCGATCAACCCGATTACCGGCCTGTTCACTTGGCGGCCAACGGCGGACCAGGCGCCGAGCACCAACCGCCTCATCGTGCGCGTGACCGACGATGGCGCGCCGCCGTTGAGCGCCAGCACGAGCTTCAGCGTCGCGGTCCTGCCGTTGCCGCGCATTTCGAGCGTGAGGATCGTCGGGGGAAACTTGCATCTGGTCTGGCAGAGCGTTCCCGGCAAAACATACCGAGTCCAGTACACTGAGGACCTGCCCACGGGCCTCTGGAATAATCTGGGCAGTGATCTGGTTGGTGACGGCACCCTGCTTGGCATTATCGACCCCATCGGCGCGAGTTTGCAGCGCTTCTACCGGATCACGTTGCTCAACTGAAGGACCGGTCGCTCGCGCCGGCGAGCCGGGTGCTCGGCCCGGGGCACGATTGCGCGTCGGCGCACCGTCGCCGGAGAATTCGATTGCTTGCTCCCTGAAAAGCGCATAAACGGGGAAGCATTATGCCATCCGAATCATTTCAGGCCAGCCGGTGGACGAAAGGCAATTTTCTTTTCCCAACCGTCATCGAAGTCAGCGACAAGGCGGTGGTGCGGCACAAGGCATCCTGGTTGAGCCGGGACGAAATGAGCATCAGCGTGCAAAAGATCGCCTCGGTTCATATTAAGACCGGGCTGTTTTGGGCGAACATTCTGATCGAATCTTCAGGTGGCACCGATCCTTTGACAAGTCACGGTCATCGCAAAGCGGATGCCGCCCGGATCAAGGAACTCATCGAAGGTTATCAGGCGAAGCCGACGGACGAATAGGACTCAAAGCGGAGTGAGTCGGTGAACATTGGATTCGGAGGAGACAACTGAGGGCCGGTTTTCCGGCGCGAATTGTTTTGTTGCTTTTTGGAAAAATTCCGATAAACTGGTTGGAAATCTTCCAGTGTTTTTCGCTCGCGAGGCGCCGGTTGCGGCTATTCTGCGTGCCCGTGGCAGGTGAGGAAGCTCCCTGGGATATTGTCCGTGTTTTGTCAAAATTTATGAACTCTTCGCCGCTTCAAACGTTTTATCGCAAACCGGTGTTGCTTGGGCTTTTGCTCATTGGGCCTGCCCTCGCCGAGCTGAGGGCGCGTGCCGCGGTCATCCCGGTCGCGATCACGAATCAGCCGCAAGATCAGGTGGCGGGTGAACTGCAACCGGCGAGTTTTAAAGTCGGCGCCAGCGGCAGCCCTTTGCCGCTTTATCAATGGTACAAGAACGAGGTGGCGATTGCCGACGCGACGAACAAGACGTACACGATTGGCGCGGCGCTCTTGGGCGACAACGGTTCGGTCTTCAAAGTGGTTGTCTATAACGTCCTCACCAACACGGTCGTGAGCAGCGCGACCAGCAGCAATGCCCTGCTGACGGTCCTGCCGGACACCAACGCACCGGTCCTGGTCGGAGCCAATGCGTTGTTTGCGTCGTGGGTCCAATTGACTTTTTCGGAACCCGTCCGGCTGGACGGGGCCACCAATGTGGCCAATTACGCGATCGCCAGTGCGAATGGGAATCTGGTGATCTCGAATGCCACATTGCTGGCCAGCCAGGCGGCGGTGATCCTGAAGACCAGTCCGCAGTCGGCCGGGGTCTTTTACACGGTGACGGTAAGCGGGATTGCTGATATTTCCACCGCCGCCAATCTGATCGCTCCGAACACCCAGGCGACATTTGTGCCGATGGACTACACCTCGCTCGACGTGGGAAACCCCGCTTTGGCGGGAGCGGTGACGATGGTTTCCAATGGCTTTGACATCGTGGCGGGAGGCAAAGACATCGGCGTCAACGCCGATCAATTCCAGTTTAATTACCAGCCATGGAGCGGTGATTTCGACGTGAAGGTCCGGGTCCAGGGATTGAGCCTCTCGGATAGCTGGGCCAAGGCTGGCTTGATGGCGCGCGAAAGCCTGACGAACAACGGTCGTTTCGCCGGCAGTTTCACCACGCCCAATATTGGCGGTTCTGTCTTCGAGTATCGCGCTTCCCCGAGCCTAAGCGCGAACATTCTGGGTTCGTTTCCAGCCACCTATCCGAGCACCTGGCTGCGGTTGCAACGGGCCAACCTGACCAACTTCAGCGGCTTCGCCAGCATCGACGGAAATCGATGGTCGCTGCTGGGAACGGCCAATGTGACGATGAGTAATTCGATCTATCTGGGCTTCGCGGCCAGCGGCCATAGTACGAACCAGACCACGACGGCGCAATTCCGCGACTTCGACAACGTGCGCGGCGGCGTGGTGGGGAGCATTGTGCTGGCCAATGAACCGCTTGGTCCTTCCAGCCGCAAGACCGGGCTGGTGATCTCCGAGATCATGTATCATCCGGCGGCGATTGCCGGGGTCACCAACAACCTCGAGTTCATTGAACTATTCAACTCGCAGGCGATCCCGGAGAAGATCGGCGGCCACCAAATTTCGGGAAACATCGATTACACGTTCCCGGCCGACACGGTAATTCCTTCCGGGGGCTTTTTGGTGATCGCCAAAGATCCGGCGGGCATTCAAAGTTACTATGGCATCTCCGGCGTGCTCGGGCCTTACAGCAACAATTTGCCCGGCGCGGCCGGCACCGTCCGGCTGCTGAACCGCCAGAGTGCCATCCTGCTGGAAGTCAATTATCAAGGGAAGGCGCCGTGGCCCATCGCCGCCGACGGAGCGGGGCACTCGCTGGTGCTGGCGCGACCATCCTACGGTGAAGGGAACGTGCTCGCCTGGGCGGCCAGCGCCAATTTGGGCGGATCACCGGGCACGATGGAACCAATGGTTTCCGAGCCGTTACAGTCAATCCTCATCAATGAATTTCTGGCGCACACGGAAGATCCCGGCGCGGAGGAGTTCATCGAATTATACAATCACAGCAACCAAGCCGTGGACCTTTCCGGCGCTTACCTGAGTGATCGCGGGGACAGCAACAAGTTCAAGATTCCGGATGGCACGCTGATACCGGCCGGTGGATTCGTTGCCTACGGTCAAAGCGCGCTGGGATTCGGCCTCAAGGCGGAGGGAGGAAGGATTTACCTGGTGAATGCCAGCCAGACGCGGGTGATCGACGCGGTGGAATATGAATCGCAGGGCAATGGCATTTCGCTGGGTCGCTTCCCGGACGGCGCGACGAGCTTCTACCCATTGAAGGCGGCCACTCGCGGCGCGGCCAACAGCGGGCCCTTGTTGGGAGACATCGTGATCAATGAAATCATGTACAACCCTATCAGTGGCCTGAGCGATGATGAATATGTTGAGCTGTATAACAAGGGGAGCAATGCCGTGGACGTTAGCGGCTGGAAATTTACCTCGGGGATCAGCATTACCTTTCCTTCCAGCACCCTGATCCTGCCGGACGGCTACCTGGTGGTGGCGAAGAACAAAACCAACCTATTCGCCCGCTACGGCAATTTGAACGCCGCCAACACGATCGGCGATTATGCCGGCACGCTGGCCAACGGGGGCGAGCGGCTGGCTCTGGCGAAACCCGAGCCGCTGGTCACCACCAACGGCACGGGGGGCTTCGTGACGAACACGATTTACGTGGTCGAAAACGAAGTGACCTACGGCAAAGGCGGGCGCTGGGGCACCTGGTCCAGTGCGGGCGGCAGCAGCTTGGAGCTGATCGATTCCCGGAGTGACAACCGGCTGGCGGCCAACTGGGGAGACAGCGATGAAACCGCCAAAAGCGCGTGGACCAACTTTGAGTCCACGGGGACCGTCGATAACTTCGACGCGAGCGAGGGAGCCAATGACGAGCTGCACATCCTGGCGCTCGATGCGGGCGAATACCTGCTGGATGATATCGAAGTCATCGGGACGGGAAACACCAACGTCCTCAAGAACGGGAACTTCGAAAGCGGCGCCACCAACTGGACTTTCCAGGGAGCGCACGACCAATCCACGATTGAGAACGTAAATTATCCTGGCAGCGCGGGCACGAAATGTTTGCACCTGCGGGCGAGCACGCGCGGCGATACCGGCGGCAATCGCATTCGTTCCAATCCATCGTTCACAAGCCCGCTGGGCGGCGGCTCGACCTTTCCCGCGACATTGCGAGCCAAAGCGCGATGGTTGCGGGGCTGGCCTGAATTGTTGCTGCGGCTGCACGGGAATGGCCTGGAAGCGCCGGGCACCCTCCCTATCCCGCCTAACTTAGGGACGCCGGGCGCGCGCAACAGCCGCGCGGCGACCAATGGCGCGCCGGCGATTTACAGCGTGGCGCACAGCCCGATTTCACCGGCAGGCAAAGAGGCGGTGGTGGTAACGGCCAGAGTCTCTGACCCCGACGGAATCTCATCGCTGCTGCTGCGATATCGCAACGATGGTCTGGCCAACGGTCCCTTGACCAACCTCGCCATGGTGGACGACGGCACGGGCGGCGATGCGATCGCCGGGGACGGCATTTACAGCGCCACGATCCCCGGGCAGCCGGACGGCTCGCTGATTGCCTTCCACATCCAGGCAGTCGATAACCTGGGCGCCACCAATCTTTTCCCGGATCGAGCCTTGACGAAGGTGTTTCCGAATGATTCTCCTACGCGCGAATGCCTGGTGCGTTTCGGAGAACTCCAGCCGCCGGGAAGTTTTGGAGCTTATCACATGTGGATCACCCGGGATACGGCGATTCGTTGGGGGCCGATCAATGCCGCCACCCATACCGGGCGTGATCAGCTTAGCAACGCCGGCCTGGACGGCACCTTTGTCTATAATAACTCGCGCCTCATCTATAACATGTCGCCGCACTACAAGGGAAGCCCGTGGCACGTCGGCCAGATGCAGGGGCCGACCAATGCCAGCCGCGTCGATTTCTTCTATGATTTCCCACCGGATGACCCGTTGTTGGGAACGACCTCCTTCGCGCTTTGCACGGTGGGAAACCCCAGCGGCAACTCATCTTCCGACGATAGCGGCCAGATTGAGCAGACCTCTTACCTGATCTTCAACGAGATCGGCATCCATTACAATTACCGCCGCTACGTGCACGTTTTCATCAATGGCGACCGGCGCAGCAGCAGCGCGGGCCAGCTCTTTATCATGGAAGACGGGCAGTTCCCGGATGGGGATGAGATCAAAGAATGGTATCCGGACGATCCGAACGGCCGGCTCTACAAGATTGAAGACTGGTTCGAGTTTGCTGATGACGGCGTCGGCTTTCACAACAACGACGCCACGATTCAGCGGTTCAACACGACTTACAACGGCGTCACCACCAAGAAGCAGGCGCGCTATCGGCATTCCTGGAAACCGCGCGCCCTTTCACAGCTTCAGTCGGCCAATGATTACAGCAATTTTCTGGCGATCGTGGAGGCGGCCAGTCCGGCGTCCAATCCCACCTCGGCCAATATTCCCGACGTGGCCGCCCTGGATTCGGTGATTAACATCGAGCAATGGATGCGGATCATCGCGGTGCAACATACGATCGGCAATTGGGACAGTTATGGCTATCGGCGGGGAAAGAATTGTTACACGTACAAAGGCCTCAACGGGAGGTTTGAATTAATGACCTGGGACATCGACTTTACCATGGGTGTCGGTGGCGACGGGTCGTCGCAAGACCTCTTTGACACTGTCGAGCCGCGGATGACGGCCATGTGGGGCACGCCCGCCATTGCACGCGCCTACTGGCGGGCCTTTGCGGACATCATCAACGGCCCGTTGAACAACTCATTTATGAATCCGATCCTGGATGCCAAAGCGGCCGCGTTCACCGCGAACGGCATTCCTTACAACTCCGCGACGCTCTCGACCATCAAGGGTTTTACCACCGCCCGGCGCAGCTTTATCCAATCGCGGTTGAACACGGTGACGGCGAATTTCGCTGTGAACGCGGCCGACGGGATGAACACCGGCAACAACCTGCTCATCCTGACTGGCGCGGCGCCGGTCAACCTCAAGACGCTGCTGGTCAACGGCCGGCCGGTGACCTGGACGAGTGTGACCACCTGGAGCATCCGCCTGGTCCTGACTGCCGGCGCCAACCCGATCACGGTGCAGGGATATGATCTGGCCAATAACCCACTGACCAATGCGGCGCTAACTATCACGGTCAACTACACCGGCGCCAACCCGGCGCCAGAGGATTTCATCGTGATCAACGAGATCATGTATCATCCGGCGGCGCCGGACGCGGCTTACATCGAACTGTATAATACCGCGACTAATTATAGTTTTGATCTCTCGAGCTGGCGGCTGGACGGAGTGGGTTTTGCGTTCCCGGCAGGCACGATCCTCACCAACAGCCAGTACTTGGTGGTGGCCAGCAGCCCAAGCGGCTTTGGCGCGGCTTTTGGCGGCGTGCCGGTGGCGGGTTATTTCGCCGGGCAACTGGGCCCGAAAGCCCAGACAATCGCCCTGGTGAAACCGGGCCTCACCCGGGCGCAGGACGTGGTCGTCAACCAGGTGCGTTACGAGAACAGCAGGCCCTGGCCGCCGCTGGCCGATGGGTTCGGCCCCTCGTTGCAGTTGATCGACGCCACGCAGGACAACAGCCGGGTCAGCAACTGGTCGGACCGCTCGCCCGGCTGGCGTCGGCTCAGCGTCACCGCCAAGGCGGGCAGTGCGCGGTTGTTCATCTATCTGGATACGGCCGGCGACGTTTATATTGACGACGTGTCGCTGGTGGCCGGGAGCGTGCCGGAAAGCGGATCGAACTTGGTGCAGGACGGGGACTTCGAGTCGGCGCTGACCGGACCTTGGACGGTGGGGACGAACTATAGCAACTCGACCATCGACAGCACAGTGAGCCACTCGGGTGGCGCGAGTCTGCACTTGGTCGGCAGCGCGGCGGGACTCCCGACAATTGCGCGGGCGATTTGGCAGGACACTTTGGGATTGGTCACCAACAACGTGTACACTTTGAGCCTCTGGTACCTGCCCAGCACGAATGCCAGCGTGCTATCGTTGCGCACGACGCCAGGGACCTTGGTTCTGACGAATTCGGTCCGGCCAATCTTGTACACTCCCGGCGCCGCCAACTCCGATGTCGCAAGTCTGCCTCCTTACGATCCATTATGGCTGAACGAGTTGCAGGCGGAGAACCTGAGCGGGCCGGCCGACAGCTTCGGCGAGCGGGATCCGTGGATCGAACTCTACAACGCCGGCACCAGTCCGTTGAGCCTGGACGGATACTATCTGTCGGACGACTACTCCAACCTAACGGGGTGGGCCTTTCCGCCGGGCACGACGATCAATGGCGGCCAATTCGAGATCATTTGGGCCGATGGCCAATCGGGCGAAACCTCCGCGACCGAATTACACACGAGTTTCCGCTTGAGTGCCGGCAGCGGTTCGCTAGCCCTCTCGCGTCTAGTTAATGGCCAGCCGCAGATTGTCGATTACCTCAACTATGCCGGGCTGGCAGCCGACCAGTCTTACGGCGACTATCCCGACGGCCAGCCTTTCGAGCGGTCGATTTTCCGCATCGTGACGCCGGGAGCACCCAACCATGCGCCGTCGGCCTTGGTGTTCATCAACGAATGGATGGCCAGCAACACCCGCACACTGGCCAACACCGACAACGGGTCCAAATACGACGATTGGTTCGAGCTTTATAACGCGGGCAGCCTCCCTGCCGATTTGAGCGGTTTTTATCTGACCGATAATTTGACCGACCAACTCCAGTTCCGCGTTCCTTCAGGCTACGTGGTTGCGCCGCATGGATTTCTGCTCGTCTGGGCGGACGGGAATCCAAACCTCAACAGCCCGAGCCGAGCGGACCTGCATGTGAACTTCAACCTGGCCAAGAGCGGTGAAGCGATTGGCCTGTTCACGCCCGGCGGGTCGCTAGTTGATGCCGTCACTTTCGGCTCGCAGATCAGCGACATCAGCCAGGGCCGTTACCCCGATGGGGGGGCGGCTATCTATTCTTTGCCCGTGCCCACCCCGCGCGCGCCGAACAACCCGCCGGCCAACCACCCCCCAGTGATGGACCCCATCGCGGACCAAATGATTTATCTGGGGCAAACGCTGGCCTTCACGATTTTCGCCTCCGACCCCGACGCACCGCCCGAAAAGCTCACCTTCAGCCTGGACAACGCTTTGCCGGTTGGAGCGACGATCATTCCGGCGACCGGGCTGTTCAGTTGGACCCCGTTGGCCGTGCCCGCGCCAAGCACCAACCTGGCCACCGTGCGGGTAAGCGACAACGGCACGCCCAGCCTGAGCGCCACACGCAGCTTCAATATCATTGTGTGGCCGGCGCCACGGCTGACAAGCGTCACCCGCGCACCGGGCGGGGGCATCTCCCTGAGCTTCCAGACCATCGCTGGCAACTCTTACCGGGTGGAGTATAAGGACCGCCTGAGTGATCAGGCTTGGACACGGCTCGGCGACGACGTGGTGGCCACCTCCGGCAGCCTTTCTGCCAGCGATCCCGCGATCCAAGTCCGCCAACGGTTCTACCGGATCGTGGGGTTGGACTGACACCTGAACAGCGAACAAATCTCTGCTGCGAGCGAGCGCTTCGCCGGAGGAGATAATTACACGTCACCAGGTAAGGGCATTTTTTTGTTGCATTTTGTCCGCATTAGGATAATGTCCCCTTCACTCAGCCGGCCTGGAAAGCGGTCAAGCACTGTACCGTCGTGGCGACGGCTCTCCGCGCCGAGCTGCTGAGAAGCCGCTTGAAGTGCCATACGTCTATTGACTGCGGGGAAGGTTTTCCGGCCCCGCCCGCTTCCCACTGGCGCAGGGGAATTTTGAGCGGCCTCGGCCTGCACGCCCGGTTTCCGTTGTGTCGCGGGAGTGGGAGCGGCGCCTGGCCAGGGGGCGGGCCAACCCCCGGTTTGCATTCGGCTTGCGCGCGTGTAAATTTGCCTGTGATCAACTGACATAACTATCTCGTAGCGCCATTGATGTACCCGCTTATGAACTCCCTGTTTTGGCCGCGTTCGTTCTGCTTTTGCGCCGCGCTGGTGACGATGCTGGTGGGGGGTGAAAGGACTCTCAGCGCCGCCACAGCCATCACGATCACCAATCAACCGCAAGACCAGGTGGTGACCGAGTTGCTCTCGGCCACTTTCGTTGTCGGGGCCAGCGGCTCGCCAATTCCGCAGTACCAATGGTACAAAAATGGCATTGCGATCTCGAACGCGACGAGCAAGACCCTCACGCTGTTCCCGGTGCAGTTGACTGATAACGGCACGTTATTTCAGGCGGTCGTCTTCAACATTCTCACCAACACAATTTTCAGCAGCGCGACGAGCAGCGTGGCGATGCTGACCGTGCTGCCGGACACGACTCCGCCGGCGCTGGTGAGTGCGTCGGGACTTTACCCGGCGCTGGTCTACGTGCTTTTTTCGGAGGGAGTTCGGATCGACACGGCGACCAACCTGGCCAATTATTCGATCACCAGCGCCAACGGCAGCTTGGGTCTTTCCAACGCGACGCTGCTGGCTGGCTCGACGACCGTCGCGCTGACGACCGCCCCACAGGCCGCCGGGACGGTTTATACGCTGACGGTCAATGGGGTCGTGGACCTGGCCGTGGCCGCGAACATGGTTGCCCCCAACAGCCAGGCGACGTTCACTCCGGCGGATTATTCAGGACAGCCCATTGGCAACCCCGCGCTCGGCGGATCGGTCACGGTCGTTTCCAATGGCTACGACATTCTGGCTGGCGGAGCAGACATCGGTGGGGCGAGAGACCAGTTCCTGTTTGGCTATCAGACGATGAGCGGGGATTTCGACGTGAAGGTGCGGTTGCAGGGGTTGAGCCTGTCGGACACTTGGGCTAAGGCCGGGCTGATGGCGCGCACCGGTCTGGCGACCAGCAATGCCTTCGCGGCGGCGCTGGCGACGCCAACGCTGGCCGGCTGCTTCTTTGAATCCCGCTCGACCACCGGCGGCCAGGTCAGCACCACAGGCTCGTTTCCGATTAATTATCCGTACACCTGGCTGCGCTTGCAACGCCAGAGTGGCACGATTTTCAACGGTTACGCGGGCGTGGACGGACAGAGCTGGGTGCCGGTGGGATCGGTCACGATTAACAGCGCCACGGGGGCGGTTTATTTCGGGCTGGCGGCCACCGGTCACACCAACGATCCGGCCCAAGGGACCCTGGCGCAGTTTCGCGACGTTGGGTCCGCGGCAGGAGGAGTCGCCGTGAGCCACGTCAATTTCCCTTTTGAGCCGCCCGGCCCCTCCAGCCGCCGAGCCCCGATTGCCATTACGGAAATCATGTATCAGCCGGCCCCGCAGCCCGATGGCTCGGACCTGGAGTTCGTTGAGCTGTATAACTCGAACCCTTTCTACGAGGACATCGGCGGTTACAGTCTGTCGGGCAACATCGCGTTCACCTTCCCCAGCCCGACGATTATCCAAGGCGGCTCGTACCTGGTGGTGGCGCGGGTGCCGGCCGACGTGCAGTCTCATTACGGCATCTCCGGCGTTCTGGGGTACGGATTGACCAACACGCTGTCCAACTTCGGAGCACCGCTTCGGTTACTCAACAAGGAGCAAGCGGTGCTGCTGGAGATTCCATACTCCCCATTGTCGCCGTGGCCCGTCGCCGCCAACGGCACCGGCCATTCGTTGTTTCTGGCCCGGCCTTCCTATGGGGAAGGCTTTCCGCAAGGCTGGGCCATCAGTGAAAGCGTCGATGGCACCCCAGGCCGGGGCGAAGCCTTTCGGGCCAACCCGCTGCGGGCGGTGGTGATCAACGAGTTCCTGGCGCACAGCGAAAGCTCCGCGGTGCCGGACTACATCGAACTTTACAATCACAGCGCGCAGCCGGTCGATGTTTCCGGCTGTGTGCTCAGCGACAATCCGCTCCTCAACAAATTTGTCATCCCGCCCGGCACGATCCTCCCGGCCGCGGGCTTCATCGCCTTCGACCAACACCAACTGGGCTTTGTCCTGAACGGAGCCGGCGGCGCGATTTTCTTTAAGAGCGCTGACCTGAGCCGCACGGTGGACGCCCTGACGTATGAGCCGCAGGCTGACGGCATTTCCTCCGGCCGCTACCCGGACGGCGGCCCCAGCTTTTATCCGCTGACGACGCGGACGCCGGGCGCGGCGAACAGCGGCATTCTTATTCGGGATGTTGTCATCAATGAAATCATGTATAGCCCGATCTCCGGCGACAACAATGACCAATACCTCGAACTCTACAACAAGGGGACGAACGTGTTGGACTTGACCAATTGGAAGTTCACGGCCGGTCCCAAATTCACCTTCCCGACGAACACGCTGCTGGCCCCCGATAGCTACCTGGTCGTGGCCAAAAACACGCTCAACCTCTTCACCCACTACCCCAACCTGAATGCCGATAACACGCTGGGGAATTTCAATGGCAAGATGCCGCACGGGGGCCGGATCGCGCTGGCCATGCCGCAACTGTTGGTCACCAACAATAACCTGGGCCAGCGGGTGACGAACACGATTTATGTGGTGGAAGACGAGGTGACGTTTGGCACGGGCGGCCGATGGGCCCAGTGGGCCAAGGGCGGCGGCAGCAGCCTTGAGCTGGTCGATCCGCGCGCGGACCATCGGCTGGCCTACAATTGGGCCGACAGCGATGAAACCACCAAAGCGCCCTGGACGGATATCGAGCATACGGGCTTCGTCGATCCCAGTCTCGGCGCGTCGCAAAGTGGCAGCATTGGCCGCTTGGAAGTCGGCCTGTTGGGGGCCGGTGAATGCCTGGTCGATAATGTGGAGGTATTCGTCGTCGGCAACACAAACTTGATTGGCAACTCGACCTTCGAGAGCGGTCTGGCGCCCTGGTACGTTCAAGGCACGCATGTCCGGTCCACGCTCGAAACCAATGGGGTCTTCGGCCTGAGCGGGTATAACAGCAGTCAATCTTTGCACGTCCGCGCCTCGGATACCTGCGACGAGGGCGCCAACCGCATCCGGTGCGCGTTGACCCGCATCATCAACCCCGGCCAGACCGTCACGATCCGCTTGAAAGTACGCTGGCTGCGCGGCTGGCCGGAACTGATCGCCCGGTTACAGGGAAATTACCTCGAGGCGACCGGACGGTTTGCCTTGCCGGCCAATTTGGGAACCCCGGGCGCGCGTAACAGCCAGGCCGCGCCGAATGCCGGCCCGGCCATCTATGCCGTGACGCACAGCCCACCGATGCCAGCCGCCAACGAGCCGGTGGTGGTTACCGCCCGCGCTCATGACGTGGACGGGCTTTCGGCGGTGACATTGAACTACCGCCTGGACAGTCTCACTGCGAATCACATCAGCCCGGCCGGCCAACTTTCATACAACCTGCCCACCTACACGAGCGTTATGATGAACGATGCCGGCACCAATGGCGACGCGATTGCCGGCGATGGTGTTTATAGCGCGACGATTCCCGGCCAGCCGGCCGCCGCCCTGGTCTGCTTCTATGTCCAGGCGACCGACAATTCCATCACGCCGGCCACGACCAGCTTTCCCAAGGTCATACCCGAAGATGAGTGCCTGGTCAGATTTGGGGAACCGACACCGCCTACGGGCTTTGGCGTCTATCACCTGTGGTTTTCGAGGAACAACTCGAATCATTGGACGACCCTTCCCGACCTGAGCAATGAAAAGACCGACTTAACGTGGGTTTATGCCAATTCGCGCATCATCTACAACGTGAAAGGCAAGTACGCCAACAGCCCCTATCACCAGATTTTCACCGACCCGGTCACCAGTCCTTGTCACTATGGTGGGGATTTCCCGGAAGACGACCTTTTTATGGGCGGTAATTCGTTCACTAAGCTCCACTGCCCCGGCAACGGGCCCGGCGACGACGATACCATGCAACGCGAGCAAGCGCTGTATTGGATGGCCCGCCAGATGGGCCTGCCATGGAACTACCGGCGCTTTGTGGCGGTGTATGTGAATGGGTTTAGAAAAGTCGGCCAAAATTCAGTGGTGGTCCTCATGGAGGACAGCCAGACGCCGGATGGGGCCGTGGTTAACGAGCACTTTCCGAACGATAACAACGGCCAACTCTTCAAACTCCAGCCGTGGTTCGAGTTCGATGACTTGACCGGCCAAAGTGGCGGCTTTAACAACAACGAATGGTGCACGCTCCTCAAGTATCAGTCCCCTTCCGGCGGGCCTTACTTCTTGCCGCGCTATCGTTGGAAATACCTCACGCGCGCCGCCAATACAACCGCCAACGACTATACGAACGTGTTTAAGCTGATTGACGCCGCCTACACCCCGCCCGGCAGCGCTTACACCGCGGCCATGGACGCGCTGGTCGATAGCGAGCAATGGATGCGGACTTTCGCGGTCCACCATTCCGTGGGCGATTGGGACCATTTCGGCTCGCAAAACGCCCAAAACATGTATGCCTACCTACCGACCAAGGGGAAGTGGACGCTCTTCCTCTGGGACTGCAATATCGTCATCGGTAACAGTGGCTCCTGGAGCCCCGGCCAGAATCTGTTCGTGGTCGCCGGCGGGGACACACAGATGACGCAGTTCTATCAGAATCCTCCGTTCCGGCGCGCCTACTGGCGCGGGCTGAGGGACGTGGTGACCGGCCCCATGAACCTGGCCAATGTCGGACCGCTGGTCAACTCGCGCTACGCCGCCTTCATCGCCAACGGCTACAACCCCGGAGGACCGAGCGAGATAACGGGATTCTTAAGCTCGGCCATCACCAGCATACTTTCGCAGATGAGCAGCGCCGGCGCCACTGCGCCATTTGCGCTTAACGGCGCCAATAACTTCACGACCGACAATGACCTGATAACGCTGCGTGGCACCGCCCCGATTAATGTCAAGAACATCCTCGTATCTATCAACGGGAACACTTACAGTTATCCTGTAACCTGGGTCATTACGAATGCCACCGTCAGCGACACCACGCCGATCAGCAGTTGGTCGGTGCGCCTCACCGCCAGCCCGGGCACGAATCAGATCACACTTCAGGGTTACGATCGACTGGGCAATCTGATGTCCAATATCGCGCAGACGGTGACCGTGAACTACACGGGGGCGGCCCCGTCGCCGCAGGGCCTGGTGGCCATCAATGAGATCATGTATCATCCGGTGACGCCCGGCGCTGGGTATATCGAGATCTATAATGCCGCGACCAATTACAGTTTTGACCTCTCGAACTGGCGGCTGGATGGGGTGGGTTTCACCTTCCCGCTTGGGACCATCCTGACGAACGGCCAGTTCATGATCGTGGCTGAAAGCGCGGCCGCGATCCCGACCGGGGTCGCGGTGGGAGGATTTTACAACCAGCCACTGGATCCAAACGGCGAGACGATCGCGCTGGTGAAACCTGGCCCGACGCCGGCGCAAGACCTGGTCATCAGCAAAGTTCACTATGAGAACATTCCGCCCTGGCCGGTCCGGGCCGATGGACTGGGCGCTTCACTCCAGTTGATTGATCCGACCCAGGACCAAAGCCGGGTCAGCGAATGGTCCGACGGGGTTGTCTGGCGGCACTTCAGTTTCACGGGGGTTCCGGCCACGAACCTGCTGTTCATGTATCTGAACAGCATCGCAGACGTTTATCTCGACGATATTTTCCTGGTGCAGGGGGCGGTGCCGGAATTCGGGCCGAATCTGCTGCAGGATGGCGATTTCGAATCACCCCTGAGCGGTCCGTGGATGCTCGGGACCAATTATCTGGGATCCTCGATCAGCACCGACGTGAGCCATTCCGGCAGTGGCAGCTTGCACTTGATCGGCTCCGCGAGCGGCGGGCAGGTAGCCAGGCTGTCGCTTAGCCAGCAGGCCGCGCCGCTGGTTCCCGGGACCAATTACACCATGAGCTTTTGGTATCTTCCTACCGGTACGGGGAGCAACTTGCTAACGTATATGGGCAGTGCGTTTAGACCGAGTGTGTCGCTGAGAGTACCGACGCCTGGAGTCGCAAATAGCGTCGCTGGCGGCCTGCCGCCTTACGATCCGCTTTGGTTGAACGAGTTGCAGGCCGAGAACGTCGGCGGGCCGGTTGACGGCATGGGCGAGCACGATCCGTGGCTGGAACTCTACAATGCCGGCGCCAATGTCGTGAGCCTGAACGGGTATTATCTGTCGGACAACTATTCCAACCTCACCGAATGGGCGTTTCCGCCGGGCGCGACCATCAATCCCCACCAGTTCCTGGTCATCTGGGCCGATGGTGAGCCGGGCCAAGGCACAGCCACTGAACTGCACACCAGTTTCCGCCTCGCCGCCGGCACTGGCTCGCTGGCACTTTCGCGGTTGGTGAACGGCCAGGCGCAGATCGTCGATTACCTCAACTACACCGGCCTGCCGCCCGACCAGTCCTACGGCGATTATCCCGACGGCCAGCCCTTCGATCGGGCGGTGTTCCGCGTCGTGACGCCCGGTGCGGCCAATCACGCGCCACCGCTCTCGGTCTGGATCAATGAATGGATGGCGGCCAACGCCAACACGTTGACCGATCCTCGTTCTACCAACACGGACCAGACCGAGGATTGGTTCGAGCTTTACAACGCCAGCAACATTCCCGCCGACTTGTCCGGCTACTACCTGGGCCACACACTGACCAAACCATTGCAGTTCCAGATCCCGGCCGGCTATGTCATTGCGCCACACGGCTTTCTGCTGGTGTGGGCCGATGGGCAGCCGAACCTCAACAACCCGAGCGACCCGGCGTTGCACATCAACTTCAACCTGAAGAAGAGCGGGACTTCCTTCGGCCTGTTTGCCGCCAGCGGCACGCCCGTCGATACGGTCACATTCGGCCAGCAGATCAGCGATGTCAGCCAAGGCCGATACCCCGACGGCGCGGCGACGATTTCGTTTCTGGCGTCCGCCACCCCGGCTGGCCCGAACAGTCCGCCGGGCAACCTCCCGCCGGCACTGGCCGCCATTCCGAACAAGACGGTCTATCCGGGACAAACCCTGAGCTTCACAGCGTCCGCCACCGATCCGGATTTGCCTCCCGAAACGCTCACGTTCAGCCTCGACAACCCCTCGCCGTCGGGTGCGATGATTAATCCGTTCACCGGCCTGTTCAGTTGGACGCCGTCGGCCGCGCAAGGCGGGAGCACGAACATGATCACGGTGCGCGTGACGGACAGTGGCACACCGAACCTAAGCGCTACCCGCGCCTTCCGAATTAGCGTGTTGCCGGCGCCGCAAATCACTGGGATAAGCCACACCTCAGGCGGCATGATTTCCATCAGCTTGCAGACCGTCGTTGGAAAGACCTACCGGCTGGAATACAAGGATCACTTGAGCGATCCGGCGTGGACGTCGCTGGGCGACTTTCCCGCCACCTCCGGCAGCCTGACCATCAACGATAACCCGGGCGCGGCCGGACAACGCTTTTACCGCATCGAGCAGGTGAATTGAGTGGCCTAGGGACTTTCGACGGCGCGGTAAAACCGATTGGTAAAGGAAGGGGCCTGCGGGTCAGTGATGAGGGTCGAACCGCCCACGGCCAGGGAATTTGTGCCAATGGAGGACCAGTTGGTCAAATTGGTGGAAGCCTGGATGGTAAAACTAAGGACCCCGTCCACGGCCAATTGGAATTGGGTCTGCCCTGGTCAGATGCACGATCGAGGTAAGTTTGGAAGGACTGAAGGGAGGAGAAAGCCCTGCCTGGGCCGGATCGAAGCCGGGCAGCACCTTGGTCTGCTCGATTAGCACCGCCTGGAGCGAGAAAGGGTTTAGTCCCAGCAAGGTCAGAATGGTGGGAGCGATCTGGGCGGTGGTCACCGGAGTTTTAATCGTCTGCGGGCTGAGTTGGGGATTAGAAACCACAATGGGAACATTGACATCCTGATCGCTAAAGCCGCCATGCTCGGCAATCTTGTCTTTGCTGCCTGGGGAGACGTAAATGGAGCCGGGCTTGCCCAGCACGATGATATCCGGCGTGCGCGGGTCAAGCAGGGGATCGGGAAAGTGCAGCTTTAGAATGTCGTTGGCCCAAATGTCCTGAATGGAATTGGTGATCTGGTTGTTGAGCAACACACTCACGGCAGCGGCGGTTTTGCTCTGGTCTTGCAACCAGAGCAACGGGGCAGTGTCGCCACTGGTCAACAGCACGCGCACGATGGCTGGGTCGATCAAATTGGGGATATTGGTATTGCCAACCTGCGTCACTGTGGCCGGGTCAATCGGAGATTGCCCGTGCTTGGCGGTGAGGATGATGTAGGTTGAGTTCAAGAGCGCACTGCCGCGAAGGGCGGTTAAAATCTGGCTAATCGAGGCATCGGTATGATGCAAGGCGTTGATCAAAAGCTGGCTGGGCGTAGCGGCCCCATCCACATAACCTCCTGGACCGGCATTGGCTCCCGTGGCAATCGCGCCGGTGATGGTTTTGTTGACCAGCAGGCGTTGAGCCACGCTAATCGCTTGGAAATTCATGCCGAAAATGGCCGGAACGCCAACTGGATTGGAGCCGGTGTGATCCAGGCCGTTGATTTCGTTGAGCAGTCCCTGGACTTTCATATCATCGAAAATCTCGGTGACATCCAGGCTTTTTGTGGTGCTGACCCCGTACGAGTTGGTGGCATTGATCTCCAGCAGATACAGATCATCGACTCCCTGGCCGGTTGGCCCCTGAATCATCTCATCGGCGATATGCTTGTCGGACCAGGCGGTGCGGCGTCCCGAGGCTTTGATCACATCGAAGATGGTGTTTACCCGGAGATAATTGTGGGGGTAAACCAGCGCTCCGCCCTTGGCCGGATCGCGTGGAAGCTTGTTCGGATCCAGCCCGCCGCCGCCGTCCAGCGCGAACGGATTGAAATCGGTGGTTTCGTTATACACCACGGCCGTACCGGTGGGGCCGGAAGTGACTCCCGGCGGCCAGAGGGACCGATCATAGTTAACGTCGTAATAAACGCCGGTGGAAATGGGAGAGCCGCCGGTGGCGATGGCCATCATTCCCGGAAAGGAATCCGCCGGGCGGGCGGAGGAAGCGCTGGTGTAGTTGAAGGCGTTGCGCACGAGGTACGCAAAGGAGGAATTGGGGTTGAGTCTGACGAACCGTGCCAAATCCACCGCGTGCATCCCATCGACGCTCAGAACCAGAACACGCTGGGCCAGGGGCGGTGAGTTGGTCACGTCGGCCCGCGCACAGGCGCAAAGGATTGCTGTTCCAACGAATAGGCGGCGGGTAATTAGGGCGATTCCGGACATATGGGTACTCAATGATGGCACACTTCCTGGAATTGGCAAATTCGAGCGGCGCGCGAAACGCGCGGCTGGTGGCAGGCTTGCCCCAAGGCACTTGCTCGCAGGCTATCGAGGGCGAAACCACACTGATCCGCGCAATGGGTTCCTGAAAGCGTGTTTGGAGAGGCCGCCGCAGCGCCGCGTGAGGGCACGCGGCCTACAGGAAATGCCCCGAAATCCGCGGTTCTGTAGGCCCGGTCCCCTGACCGGGCGGCTTTCCAAACACCCTCCAGGCCGGCGGACTGACTCGGAGCCAGATCGGCGGCGCGCGCCGGCGCAGACCACTTCAAGCTGTGGGGGCGTTCTCGGCGGCGGCTTCCGCGGCTTCGCTGATGACCGGCGCGATGGCCTGGAGCCGATCGCCCTGATCGAGGTCGATGAGCTTCACTCCTTGGGTATTGCGGCCGGCTTCGCGAATGCCCCTCACCGCCAGGCGCACCATTTGTCCGCCGACGGTGATGAGCATGATCTCGTCTTCGTCCTTCACGGTGAGGGCGCCGATGACGTGGCCGGTTCTTTCGGTCGTCTTCATGGTGATGATCCCTTTGCCGCCGCGGGACTGGACGCGATATTCGGCAAAGTCGGTCCGCTTGCCGATGCCGTTTTCGCCGGCGACGAGCAGCGACGCCCGCGGATCCACGACGGCCAGCGCGACCACGGCATCGGATCGTTCCAGTTGGATGCCCCGCACACCCGCGGCCGGGCGGCCCATCGAGCGGACGTCTTCTTCCGGGAAGCGGATGCTTTGGCCTTCGCGAGTGCTCAACACCACTTCGTCGCGGCCGGTCGTGAGCTTCACCTCGATGAGGGAGTCCGCCGGCTCGATGGTGATGGCGATGATGCCGTCCTTGCGGACGTTGCGGAACTCGGAGAGGGGGGTCTTCTTGACCGTTCCTTGCCGGGTGGCAAAGAACAGGAAGCCGGGCTGATCCCAGGTGGCATCCTCGTTGTTGGGCCCGGCCTTGGAAATCACGCGAATGAGCGCGGCGATGGTCTCGCCGGATTTTAATTGGAGCAGGTTGGCGATGCTCCTGCCCTTGGCGGCGCGGCCCATGTCGGGGATCTCGTGCACGCGCTCGGCATAGACGCGGCCGGAGTTGGTGAAGAACATGAGGTAATCGTGCGTGCCAGCGGTGAACAGATGCTGGATAAAATCGGCCGCATCACCCTCGACGGGCGAACTCTCCCGCGTGGTCATGCCGATCACGCCTTTGCCGCCGCGGCGCTGGGCGCGATAGGAGCTGACGTTGGTCCGTTTGATCAGGCCGTTGTGAGTGATCGTGATGATGACCCCTTCGTTGGCGATCAAATCTTCGATGGCGATCTCGCCTTCGTCGGGCATCAATTGGGTCAGGCGTGGCGTGGCGTGCTTCTCTTTAATGGCGTGCAATTCGGTCTTGATGATGGCCAGCACGCGGGCTTCCCGGGCCAGGATGTCGGCGAGGTCCTTGATCCGCTCGAGAAGTTGTTCGTACTCGCGCTTGACTTTATCGCGCTCCAGGCCGGTGAGCTGATAGAGGCGCAAATCGAGGATGGCGTTGGCCTGGGCCTCGCTGAAGGAATAGCGGCCAGTGGTCAGGCGGGCCTCGCTGCGAATGAGGATGCCCAGCCGCTCGACCTGGGCGCGGGTGAAATCAAACGCGAGCAGCTTGATCTGGGCCTCCTCGCGATTGTTCGAATTGCGGATGATGCGAATGAACTCATCGAGATTGGCCAGGGCGATGAGGTAGCCTTCGAGCAGTTCGGCGCGCTCCTCGGCTTTGCGCAACTCGAAACGGGTGCGGCGGACCACCACATCACGCCGGTGCTCGATGTAGCACATGATCAACTCTTTGAGGTTGAGCGTCTTGGGCCGCCCGTGGTCGATCGCCAGCGTATTGACCGCAAAGCTCGATTCCAGCGAAGTGAATTTGTAGAGATTGTTAATGACCACCTTGGGGATGGCGTCCCGCCTGAGTTCGAGCACTACGCGGGTGTTTTCGTCCGACTCATCGCGAATGGCGGTGATGTCGGGGATGATTTTTTCGTTCACCAGCTCGGCGATGCGCTCGACCAGCACGGCCCGGTTCACGTTGTACGGAATCTCGGTGATGATGATCTGCTCGCGCCCGCCCTTGAGCTGTTCGACGCCGACTTTCCCGCGGACTTTCAGGCTGCCACGCCCGGTGGCGAAATATTCCTTGATCGGATCCAGACCGCACACCATGCAGCCGGTCGGGAAATCCGGCCCTTTCACGTGCTTCATCAATTGGGCCAGCGTGATGGCCGGGTCATCAATCTGCGCGCAGACGCCATCGATGATTTCGCCCAGGTTGTGCGGCGGCAAGTTGGTGGCCATGCCGACGGCGATGCCGGTGCCGCCGTTGATCAGGAGGTTTGGAAAGGCGGCCGGAAACACCGTCGGCTCGGTGCGGGTTTCGTCATAATTGGGGACGAAATCCACGGTGTCTTTGTCCATGTCCTCCATGAGCGCGGCGCCCAGATGGGTCATGCGCGCCTCGGTATAACGCATGGCGGCGGGCGGGTCGCCTTCGACCGAGCCGAAGTTGCCCTGCCCATCCACCAACCGTTCGCGCATGGCCCACGGTTGCGCCATGTGGACCAGCGTGGGGTAGATTACGGCTTCGCCGTGCGGGTGGTAATTGCCGCTGGTGTCGCCGCAAATCTTGGCGCACTTGCGGTGCTGGCGGTTGGGAAAGAGCGACAGATCGTGCATCGCGTAGAGGATGCGGCGCTGGGAGGGCTTCAAACCGTCGCGCGCGTCGGGCAGGGCGCGCGAAATGATCACGGACATTGAATAGTCGAGGAACGAGTTTTTGATTTCTTCGGCGACGTTGATTTTGCCGACCTTTTCGCTGGCGGCGAAGAGCGGGGTGTTGCTGGCCGGCAGAGCTTTTTCGGGGTTCGGATCAGGCATAAAAGCCAGCGATCAATTGGTCAGATGTCCAGGTTGCGAACATTCAGGGCGTTGTCCTCGATGAATTGCTTGCGCGGCTCCACTTCATCGCCCATGAGCTTGGTGAACATCTCTTCGGCCTCGACCGCGTCGGTCAGGTCGATTTTGAGCAGTTTGCGTTTGGCGGGATTCATGGTCGTTTCGAACAATTCCTTGGGGTTCATTTCACCGAGGCCTTTGAAGCGTTTGATCTGGAGGCCGCGCCGGCCGACTTCGAGCACGGCGGCCAGGATGTCCGTAATGGAGAAGAGCGGTTTGACCTGGGCCTTCTCCCCTTCGCCTTCAATCAATTCGAAGAGCGGTTTGTCCTGAGCCGAATAATGCCCGATGTTCAGCCCTTTGCGCGCCAGCCTGGTGAGCAGCTCGCCCACGGCCTTGCTCTCGTGCAGTTCGACGTGGCGGGCGCGGCGGGTCGGGCCAAATCGGGTTCTTTCGAGCAGGTTGGCGTCCGCTTCATCGCCGCCGAAAAGTTTCAGGTCCGGATTCGCGTCGCCGAACTTTTTCAAATCCTCCTCGGTGTGGAAATAGTGGACCCGCTCGTCGTTGCCTTCGCGCACCTTGACCAAATGACGGGGCAATTCCTGGCTCCGGGGGTCGCGGTGCTCGAGGTAGTCGCCAAAGTCCCCGCCATGCCGGCGCAAGGCGTGGGCGTATTTGTCGAGCGACTCGAGCAATTCGAGGATTTCCGCGAGTTGCTTTTGCGAAAGCTCCTGGTTGTCGGCCAGATTGCGGAGCCGCACGTCCTCGGTGCCGAGCTGAATGAGGATGCGGTTGAGCTGCGCGTCGTCATCGACATATTCCACGCGCTTGCGGCGGGTGATTTGATAGAGCGGGGGCTGGGCGATATAGACGAAGCCCTGTTTGATCAACTGCGGCATCTGGCGGTAGAAGAAGGTCAACAGCAGCGTGCGGATGTGCGAGCCGTCCACGTCCGCGTCGGTCATGATGATGATTTTGTGGTAGCGCAACTTGGCGATGTTGAACGCGCCTTCGCCTTCCCCATTGCCGATGCCGGTGCCGACGGCGGTGATCATGGTTCGGATTTCGTTGTTTTGAAGGACCTTGTCGAGGCGCGCCTTTTCCACGTTGATCAGTTTGCCGCGAATGGGGAGGATCGCCTGGAATTTCCGGTCCCGCCCCTGCTTGGCCGAACCGCCGGCGGAATCCCCTTCGACGATGTAAATCTCGGTGTTCACCGGGTCGCGGTCCGAACAGTCGGCCAGCTTTCCGGGCAGACCGCCGCCGGTCAACGCGCTTTTCCGCACGGTTTCACGGGCTTTGCGGGCCGCTTCGCGCGCGCGCGCGGCCAGCAAGGCCTTTTCGACGACTTTTCTGGCCACCGGCGGCGTGGCGTCGAAAAAGGTCATCAACCCGTCATAGACGATGGAGGAAACGATGCCGTCGATCTCGGTGTTCACGAGCTTGACCTTGGTCTGCGATTCGAAGCGCGGATTGGGCAGCTTCACGCTCAGGACGCAGACCAAGCCTTCGCGCACGTCATCCCCGGAGATCGCCGGATCCTTTTCCTTCAAAAGATTGTTTTGTTTGGCGTATTGGTTGATGGCCCGCGTCAAGGCGGTGCGAAAGCCGGTCAGGTGCGTGCCGCCGTCGGTATTGGGGATCGAGTTGGCAAAGCAGAGGATTTGGTCGCTGTAGCTGTCGTTGTATTGCAGCACACAATCGACGAACACCTCGTCCTCCTTGCCGTCCACGCGGAACATGCGCTTGCCGGCCAGCATGATCGGCCGGGAATGGAGCGGCTGCTTGTTCTTGCCGAGCTGCCGGACGAACTGCTCGATGCCGTCGCGATACAAAAACTTCTCGGCCTTGTTTTCGCTCCGCTCGTCGGTGAGGACGATTTCGACGCCGGGGTTGAGAAAGGCGAGTTCGCGCAGCCGATTGGCCAGGATATCAAATTTGAATTCGGTGGTGAGCGTGAAAATGGTCGGGTCGGGCTTGAAGGTGATCAACGTGCCGGTGTTCCGGGATTTGCCGATGACCTCCAGTTTTTGCGTGGTGACGCCCCGCGCGAAGGCCATGTGATACACTTTGTTGTCGCGGGAGACCTCGACCTTGAACCAGTCGGAAAGGGCGTTGACGCATTTGGCGCCGACACCGTGGAGGCCGCCGGAATACTTGTAGGCGCCCTGGCCGAATTTGCCGCCGGCGTGGAGGTTGGTGAGCACCAATTCGACCGCCGGCATGTTCCATTTGGGGTGCAGGTCCACCGGGATGCCGCGGCCGTTGTCGCGGATGGAGATCGAGCCATCGACGTGAATGGTCACTTCGATGTTGTCGCAATGGCCGGCCAGGTGCTCGTCGATCGAATTGTCGAGCACTTCGAAGACGCAATGATGCAACCCGCGTTCGTCCGGATCGCCGATGTACATCCCGGGCCGCCGTCGCACCGCTTCCAAGCCCTCGAGTTTATCGATTTTCGAGGCATCGTACTTCTCCAAGGCCGCGGCCGGATTCGACGTCACTGGTTTTCCGATGTCGGCATCATCAGGCGGATTTGACATACGATTTTCATTCTGCAAACCAGTTTCGCGCGGCATAAATTCTTAACGGACCCACTCGAACTTGAGCGTCCAAAACCGTCGCGCAAAACATACGAAAATTGACGATTCGACACAATCTTTATTTGAGGAAATTTTAAGATAAAAACACTATTACTTGTGTACGATCCTAGGTCCAAACCAAAGGTATTGTGGGAGCGCTGAATGGCATCAGCTTATTACTTTTTGCCGAATTGGCGCAGGACTTTTAGTGGCGGACAGCGGCTCAGAGAAGTCGTGAGGAGAGCGTCGATGAGAGGGCGAAAACCACCCCGGCCGCCGGGTCGGCAAGCAGATGGCGCGTCGGAGGTTGCGCTTGGTTGGAGAGGGGATCAGGCGGGACCGGCTTTCTTGCGCACAAAAGTATGGGTCGCATGGCCGAAGAAAACTTCCGCGGCTTCCATGAGCGTTTCGGATAGCGTGGGATGCGGGTGCACGCACTCCGCCAGGTCGCGAGCCGTCGCGCCCATCTCCACGGCCAGCACGCCTTCGGCGACCAATTCCCCGGCGCCGTGCCCGACGATCCCGACCCCCAGAATGCGCTCGGTTCCCGGATCGATGATCAGTTTGGTCAGTCCGTCGGTGCGATCGAACGTCAACGCCCGCCCCGAGGCCGCCCAAGGAAAACGGGCGACTTCCACGGCCAAACCTTTGGCTTTGGCTTCGTTTTCGGTCAGTCCGCACCAAGCCACCTCGGGATCGGTGAAGACGACGGCCGGGATGACGATCTGGTCGAAGGCACTGGCTTCGCCGGTGATCACTTCGACGGCGATGCGCGCTTCCTTCGATGCCTTGTGCGCCAGAAGAACGCCGCCGGCGATGTCACCGATGGCATAAATGGCCGGATCGGCCGTTTGCTGGCGCGGGTTGACTTTGATAAAGCCTTTGTCGTCTTGTTCGATTTTCGTGTTCTCCAGGCCCAGATCCGCGATGTTGGCCACGCGCCCGACGGACACCAGCACGCGGTCATACAATTCGTCCTTCACGGCGCCACCGTCATCGATGCTGACTTTGATCGCCTTGCCGGCCGTGGCCATTTTGGCCACTTTGGCTTTGAGCCGCACGGCCTGGAACGCCTTTTCCGCGTAACGCATTACTGGCCGCACCAGGTCCGGGTCGGCCCCCGCCAGGATCGAATCGAGGGCTTCCACCACGACGACTTTGCTGCCCAGCGCGGCATAGACGGTTCCCAGCTCCATGCCGATGTAGCCGCCGCCGACGACGAGCAATTTATCGGGGATCTCCTCCACTTCCAGAGCTTCCCGCGACGTCATGATGCGCGGGTTGCCCAGATCGAACGCTTTGGGCATCGCCGATTTGGAGCCGGCCGCCAAAATGGCCTGATCATAGCTGACGAATTGCTGCCCGGCTTCAGTCTCGACGCGCAACGTGTGGGAATCCTCGAAATGGCCGCGGCCGCAAAGGATGTTCACGCCCCGTTTTTGCGCGAGTTGGGCGATGCCTTGCGACAATTTCTGAAGGATCGATTCCTTCCACGCGCGCAATTTTTCCAGTTCGATCTTCGGCTCGCCAAAGGCGATGCCGCGATGCGCGGACTCCCGCGCCGCGCCGATCAGATGGGTGGCGTGCAGCAACGCCTTCGAGGGGATGCAGCCTCGATTGAGGCAGACGCCACCGAGTCGCTTCTCCTGTTCGATGAGAACGACTTGCTTGCCTTTGTCCGCGGCATAAAAAGCGGCGGCATATCCACCCGGGCCGGCGCCGAGAACGGCAATTTCAGTTTTGATTGGGTCCATGGGTAGGTGATGGTGGACGGGAGTCTTGGTGCAATGGTGGTTTAGATTAAGACTTTAAACAGCTCATATTCTTGCGTCCGCTTCGCCGAAGGTCTCGAGTGCCTGGACCAGGTCCACGGTGAAACGCGCCGCGCTGCCGCCGTCAATGACGCGATGATCGTACGAGAGGGCGATCGGCAGCATCAGTCGCGGCTCGACTTTCTTGTCCCGCACGACTGCTCGCATCGCCCCGCGGCCCAGGCCGAGAATGGCGACTTCGGGCCGGTTGATGATCGGAGTGAAATGCGCGCCGCCGATGCCGCCCTGGTTGGAGATGGTAAACGTGCCCCCCTTCAGTTCTTCGGACGAAACCTTGCGGCCACGGGCCTTCTCCGCCAGAGCGCCCAGGTCCTTGGACAATTCGAGCAGACTCTTCTTGTCCACGTCACGGATGACCGGAACGAACAAGCCCTGATCCGTATCGACCGCCACGCCGATATGGTAATACTCCTTGAGGATAATTGCCTGGGCGGCTTCGTCGATACTGCTGTTGAAGATCGGATGCTTTCTGAGCGCCGCGACCACGGCCTTCAACACAAAGGAAGTCAACGTCAGTCGCGCCCCTTTTTGTTCGTAAAGCGGCGCGTATCGGCTCCGGAGTTCCATCAAGGCCGTGATGTCCGCCTCGTCAAATTGTGTCACGTGCGGAATCGCATTCCAGCTCTGGACCAAGCGGCGGCTGATGGTTTTGCGCAGTGGGGACATCGGCTGCCGGGTGATGGCGCCCCATTTTGAAAAATCGACGCTCTCCGGTGGTGGGGCCACCGACGGGGTCGGTTTGCCGGCTTTTTCCGCCGCGCTCGCTTTCTGCAAGCGCTGGATATACGCACGCAGATCATTGAGTTGGATTCTGCCCCCTTCGCCGCTGCCGCGCACGCGCGCCAGGTCGATCCCCAGCTCCCGCGCCATCTTGCGGATCGACGGCGATGCGGCGGGAATCGCCCCGGCTTTGGCCGGAGTGCTTTCGTTCGCCGGCGGCTCCGGCTCCTCGCCCTCGGCTTCTTCGGCGGTTGTTTCGGCAACCGCTTCTTCGACCGGCGGCTTCGCAGTGGCCGGGCCGCCCTCCAGGGTCACGGTTAGGATGGTCTGGCCCGCCGTCAACTGATCTCCCTCGTGGACGCGGATGCTGGCGACAATGCCCGCCACGGGCGAAGGAATGGGCGCGACGGCCTTTTCATTTTCCATTTCGACGATGGTTTGGCCTTTGGCGATGCGATCGCCGGCCTTGACCAGAATACTGACCACCGTGCCAGACTCCGCGCCTTCGCCCAGTCTGGGCAGCTTAACGTCCATAAGAATGTTCGATCTAAAATAATCTTCTCTACCCGTACGCCGGAAACACTTTTTCGGGGTCCACTTTCAAATCCTTGATGGCCCTTTCGACCAACGCCGCGCTGACCGCGCCCTTTTGCGCCAGGGCGTGGAGCGTGGCCACCACGATCATCGGCGCATCGACTTCGAAGAAGCGCCGGAGGTTTTCGCGGGTGTCGCTGCGGCCGAAGCCGTCCGTCCCCAGCGTCGTCAATCCGCCCGGCACCCAGGGCGCGATTTGGTCCGGGACCATCTTCATGCAGTCGGAAACAGCCACGAAGACACCCGGCTCCTTCTCCAGCGTGGCCTCCAAGTACGACTTCCTCTGCGGGGCCGCGGGATGAAGCCGGTTCCAGCGTTGGGCCTGGAGCGCTTCGGCGCGCAGGCGCTTGTAGTTCGTCACGCTCCAAACGTCGGCGGCGACGTCGAATTTCTCCGCAAGAATTTCCTGGGCCTGGAGCGCCCCGCGCAGCAGCGGGCCGCTGCCGAAGATTTGCGCCCGATGCTTCTTCTTTGCCGGGCCGGCTTTGAACTTGTAAAGCCCCTTCAAGATTCCCGGTTCCGCGCCTTCGGGCATCGGGGGCATCGGGTAATTCTCATTGTAGAGCGTGAGGTAGTAGAAAATGTTTTCGCCGTCCTGGCACATTCGTTTCATCCCATCCTGGATGATCACGGCGATTTCGTACGCGAAGGCCGCGTCATAGGCGAGCAGGTTGGGGATCGCGCTGGCCAGCAGCAGGCTGTGGCCGTCCTCGTGCTGAAGTCCTTCGCCGTTGAGCGTCGTGCGACCGGCGGTGGCGCCCAGCAAAAAGCCCTTCGCCATGATGTCGCCGGCCAGCCACATCTGGTCACCCACGCGCTGGAAGCCGAACATCGAGTAGAAAACGTAGAAGGGGACCATCTGAACGCCATGCGTGGCGTAAGCTGTGCCGGCGGCGGTAAACGACGCCATCGAACCCGCTTCATTGATCCCCTCCTCGAGGATCTGGCCGTCCTTGGCCTCGTTATAATACAGGAGCGATTCCCGATCCACCGGCTCGTAGAGCTGGCCTTTGGGCGAGTAAATGCCGATCTCGCGGAACAGCGCGTCCATGCCGAAGGTCCGCGCCTCGTCCGGAATAATGGGCACGATCTGCTTGCCGATTTCCTTATTGCGCAGCAGCGTGCTCAACAGGCGGACGAACGCCATCGTGGTGGAGACTTCGCTGGCGCCGCCGCCTTTCAGGAGATCGCCGAACGCGGAAAGCGGCGGGACCTTCAGCGGTGGCGCGCTGACTTTGCGCGCCGGCAAAAAGCCGCCTAGCGCCCGGCGCCGTTCCAGGAGGTATGTCGTCTCCGGGCTGTCCTCCGCGGGCCGGTAGAAAGGGGTCTCGGCGATGTCCTCGTCGCTGATTGGGATGTTGAAGCGCGCGCGAAACTCACGCAGTTCTTTTTCGTTCAGTTTCTTCTGCTGGTGCGTGATGTTCCGGCCTTCGCCCGCTTCGCCCAGGCCGTAGCCTTTGATGGTTTTGGCGAGGACGACGGTGGGCTGGGTTTTGTTTTCCATCGCCGCCTGATAAGCGGCGAACACTTTCCGCGAGTCGTGGCCGCCGCGATACATCTTGCGGAGTTGCTCGTCCGAAAGATGGTTCACCAGCTTCAACAGTTCGGGATATTTGCCGAAGAAATGTTTGCGAATGTAACTGCCCGGTTCGACCGAGTATTTTTGGTAGTCGCCATCGACGGTCTCTTCCATGCGCTTGCGCAACAGGCCCCGCGCATCGGCCTTCAACAATTCATCCCAATCCGAACCCCAGATGACTTTGACCACGTTCCAGCCCGCACCGCGGAAAACCCCTTCGAGTTCCTGGATGATTTTGCCGTTGCCGCGCACCGGACCGTCGAGACGCTGGAGATTGCAGTTCACCACCCAGACGAGGTTGTCCAGGTTCTCCCGCGCCGCCAGGGCCAATTGCCCGAGCGTTTCCGGTTCGTCGCACTCGCCATCGCCGACGAAGCACCAGACTTTCGGTTCCCGTTCCCAGCTCACCAGACGGCGCGCCTGGAGATAACGATTGAAGCGCGCTTGATAGAGCGAGAGCAGCGGCCCCAGGCCCATCGAAACGGTGGGGAATTGCCAGAAATCCGGCATCAGATACGGATGCGGATACGAGGGCAGACCGCCGCCCGCGGCGAGGTCCTGGCGGAAGTTGTGCAACTGCTTTTCATCCAGCCGCCGTTCCAGATAGGCGCGCGCGTAATTGCCCGGCGCGGCGTGGCCTTGAAAATAGACGAGGTCCGCCGGCCCGCCGCCGTCGCCGCCGCGGAAGAAATGATTGTAAGCCACTTCATAAAGCGTCGCGCAGGAAGCGTAAGTCGAGATGTGGCCGCCGAGGCCGTGATGCTTGCGATTGGCGTTGACGACCATCGCCATCGCGTTCCAGCGGATGTAGCTCTTGATCCGCGTTTCGAGCCGCCAATCGCCGGGAAACGCCGGTTCCTCCTCGACCGGGATCGTGTTGAGGTAAGGGGTCGTGGTGGTGAGCGGCACCGTGACTCCGGCTTCGCGCAGGCGATCGACCAGGCTCGCCACGAAGTAGGGCGCGTGTTCGGAACCCTGGTTCTTCAGGACGTATTCCAGAACGAATTCCAACGATTTGAACCATTGACGGGTCTCGTGCGAAGGATGGCCGTTTGGGGCGCGCGGATTGGCCCCGGCACGGACCTGGCTCGGAGGCGATTCTTCGGCTTCTTTCGGTTTCGATCTGGCTTTTTCCCGCACCGAGCCATGATAGACAGCGGCCCGACTGAAAGCCAAGGAAGGTTTGGGAGGGAGGCGTTGATTGGAGGCATCATTGTTGAGCATTTTCCGGCTTTCCGACGGTAGAACGGTGGTGCTTCCTTGCGGGAAACAATCCTTTCGCTTCGAGATGAGGGTAGGGATGGCGTGGTGACCCGAGGACGTGCGGAAATATGCGGCGGAGCAAGGCATCGCCGAGGAAGAGGATTTGTAAAAGGAATGGAAGAAGAGTCCCGCGAGTTTACGGAAAAATGCGCGGAGGTTTACGCGAAGGAACGCACAACACTTCTGGGCTTGGGTTGGTCGGGAAATCTGGCTAGCTTTTTCAGCATCGGTTGCGGAAACTGGTTGAGGCCGCCGGGTTTACGCTGCCGGTGATTTGCACGCCGGAAGAACTGCTGGAAAACGAAAATGAGCAAAGCGACTGAAATTCAGACCCAGCCGACAGGCGATGTGGTGCTCCGGGAAGTGTGGCGCGCAAAGGACACCCTTTCCGCGCGATACGGTCACGACCTGGACAAATTGTTCGAAGAAACGCGCAAGCGCGAGAAACTGTCCGGCCACCCGTTGGTTGCCCCTCCAAAGCGCCGCAAGGCGTGAAACGTATCGTCGATACTGGCGACGCCGAACGGCAGGGCCAACCCATCGGCCCTTAAGATTTGCTCCTCGCGGGACCGGCGCTCGCCAGCGGCTTGAAACGGGAATCATGGCCGTGAGCAGGCAGGGCGCGCGCACCCTACCATTTATGCGACGAGTTCTACTCTCGCGGCGGATTCGCCGATGCAACTGCTCGATCTGACTTTGCCAACCCCGGCGGAGAACCTCGCCGGTGACGAGGCGTTGTTGGATTGGCGCGAAGCGGAACCCGGCCCGGATATCCTGCGGTTTTGGACGCCCGACCGGCATTTCGTCGTGGTCGGTTACGCCAACAAAGTCGCCCGCGAAGTGGACCTGGCGGCCTGCCGCGCGCGCCAGGTCCCGATCCTGCGTCGGTGCACCGGCGGCGGCGCGGTGCTGCAAGGTCCCGGGTGTCTGAATTATGCGTTGATCCTGAACCTCGAGCGGTGGCCGGGACTGCGCAGCATCACGCAGACAAACTGTTTCATCATGCAACGCCAGGCGCAGGCGCTGTCCTCGCTGCCCGGCAGGCCGGTAATGGTGGAGGGGTTCACCGATCTGGCGGTGAACGGCCTGAAATTTTCCGGCAACGCGCAGCGACGGAAGCGGCGCTGTCTGCTTTTTCACGGCACGTTCCTGCTCGATCTCGACCTTTCCCTGGTGGAGAAAGTCCTCCGTCCGCCTTCCCGCCAGCCGCCTTATCGCGAGAACCGGTCGCACACGGATTTCCTGACCCGGCTCGGTTGCCCGGTCAGTTCCATCAAAGCCGCGCTCCAGAAGGTTTGGAACGCCAAGGAGGCGCTGGAAGTGATCCCCGCCGCCGCCATCAGCCAGCTCGTCCAAGCCAAATACGCAACCGACGAGTGGAACTTAAAATGGTAACGCGAAAAATCCGGTCCAGGAAGACGACGGGCCGCTAACAGCCCGTTTAAAAACTCGCTTGCGACTGTAGCGGCGGTCTGTGACCGCCGCATTTCCGCACAAATAAGCGCGTCGGCGCTCACAGAGCGCCGCTACAAGCCGGCCAAGTTCGGCGTCGCCCCCACCCGGCTTCAGTGCCGCCCATAGGCCAAATACGGGAACGTGGTGAAGTGAAGCGGTTTGTCTTTCGCGTCTTCCACATCTAAGAGCGGGTTAAGAAATGCACGAAAGCGCCGCGTGAGGGCCCGCGGCCTACAGGAAACACCGCGATTCTGGCCCATTGTAGGCCCGGTCCCCTGACCGGGCGATTTTTAAAACAGGCGCAAAAAGCCAGAAACGGATCGCTTCACGGCTTTCGCTCACGCTGTCTTGCCGTTACCCTCTCCAGTATGAGCAAATTCTCCGCCGCCGACACGCTGGAATTGCCCGTGGCCGAACGCCTCAAGCTGGTGGCGGACATCTGGGACACCATCGCTGCCGCGCCGGAAGCCCTGCCGTTGACCGACGAGGACAAACGTCTGACTGACGAACGACTCGAAGCCTGCCGCCGCAATCCAGAGGCCGGCTCGCCCTGGGAAGAAATCTATGCCCGCATTACCTCGCGCCGGAAGTGAGCCACCGCCTCAGCGTCCAGGCCAAGCTTCCTCCGGGCGAACTCGACAGTATCTGCCTCGATGCGGAGCCGAGCTATCCAAAGGAGCATGGCGCAAATGGCCAATTGTTGTGTTCTCATAACATGCCCACTCATGCCTGAGGGGTGAGCGCTGAGCGACAGCCGGGGAAGCCGCGTGCCGAGACAGCCGGCACGCCGGGGCAAGAACCGCGCATCTCACCGCAACGGCTCACGGTTGCTGGCTCTGGCGACGAGTTAGGCCACATTCTTTCCATGTGACTCAATAAGGTCTGACACTCGCTTCCAGTCGATAATCTGTTGACTGACTGGCCAGTTTCGCAGTGAAACCTGGTAGTAGCCGATGTCCCGCAGAAATGCCCCGACGCAGAGGCCAACGCAGACCGAGCCTGCAGCAGCCATCGACGGGACGAGGAACAGATAGGCCGACGCGCCCATCACAGCCAAAAGCAACCACTGTCGCCAGCATGTGCGCAGAAGCTGTCCGGCGCCCAAGCCCGCCGTGTGATAGCGCCAATAAATCTTGAGCACCTTGTACTGGAGTCGTGTGAGTTTCATAGGACGTCTGACGTGGCCCGACGGTGATTGAGTTAAATTCTCACGGCCTAATTCCTTTTGCTTTGGTGAGGATTGGGCTTGGAAAAACGATTTGTCAACAGCCGTTTATGCAGGATTTACTCAGGATTGGGCGGTCGGAAATGCGGGATGAAAGCTTGCCAAGACCGGGGGAACGGCAGAGTAAGACAAGGCAGAATGCAGAATGGGGGAAACGCCCACAGAAGGAAACGAAGGAAACGAAGAAGATTGGGAACTCTTCAAATGGGGAATGCGAAATGCGGAAGCCTGAACGCGAATCCGGACAGCCGAAACTCATAAACTCAGAAAAGGGACGGGGGGGCGCATGGAACCGCCCAGTTGCAGAATGCAGATTGGGGATTGGGGGGTCTCGGGCCATGGGCCTTTTTCACGGCAGTCACGATATTCTTGGCCACGGACGAAGTACGGATGGAATTTGTGCTCAAATGTGAGTTCTTCTAAGCCAACGCCTCGGCCAGCTTCTTCATATATTCGTTCGGCGCGAGTTTGTGGGCTTGAGACAACACCTCAAGCGCATTGGAAGTTAATCGGCATTCTCCATTTTCGATTCTTCGGAGCTGCTTCTCGCTTATCCCCGATACCTCGTCTCGTTTGAGCCCTGCTTGTTCACGAACTTTTTGCACTGCCCTGCCGTAACGCTTATTGAACGCCCGGCTCTTTTGGAATGGTTTGAGGGCTGCTTCGGGATTCACCAATTGTTGCAGTTGCGCCCAACCGAGATGAACGTCGAGCTTAGGCCAGTAAATCAACGAGCCATCCTCATCTATTTGGAATGCTTGAATCTTGGAAGGATCTGCTTTTGTGAATTCCGGAATCTTCGTGATTGGCACATCCAAGCGATTGAAATTTGGTGAAACGAGATGCAGAACTCCGTCCTCGATCCGAGCGTCGAGAATACGCTCCTGTTTATCGTCCGCCGCAAACGCGGATGTCAGGCGCTTGAGGAGAGATTCGACGACGGCCACGTGATGGTGGTTTCCCGAACCAGCCGCGGCGTCGATTACATAGAAACGCTCAGGCGAGCGTATCTGCAGATCCACCATGCGCGAGAGCAGCCTGTCGGTCGATGCACCTTCATTAAGAATAAGCAGCCGCGTGTCCGGAGCGGGTTTCGCGCGGAACATTTCGACGAACGATTGGTCGAGATCCTGAGAGAACGACACAAAGACACGTCGAGGCAATTTCCTTGTTCTCACCCAAGATCCTGAGATTCGGGAATGCCGGCGTAATGTCCGCCAGCCGACCTTCTTTAATCGGGAGCGAATCTCGCCGTAAGGAATATATTCAATGTTAGTTTTCATGACTGAATGGAACCAAAGCTTCAGCCCCGCGATGGCGAATGATTTGAGGATGGCCATTCAATGCACCTCAATCTGCACGCTTTTGGACAGATTGCAACAACTACTATTCATTAAGTGTCCAAAGCGGTTGGCAAAGCCTCATTCGCCGCCACCACTGCGCGTCGAGGCGATGTCGTAGATCATCCGAGGCATCCGTGGTTAAATGTTGCGAAATGCGGAATGCGGATTGGGCGGGCGCGGCAGCGCCGCAATCCCCCAAATAGCTGGGCCAGAGGGGCTTAGCCGTTCGCAAGGAAATCTCTTGACGGTCCCATAAATGTATGATATATCTCTTCCCGTGATGCAAACCATGCAAATGCGGGCGCGGCGCCCGGCCACGGCGGGCGCGGCGCGGGGCCAGGCGCGATTGCAAATTGGGGAGGGTCCGGGCTGTGTCAGCGGGCTTTCAGTTCAGCCGGGAATCATGCTGCTCGTGCCACTCGTGCCATTCGGGCGCCTTCCGCCACATATTTCATATATGACAAAAAGAGCAAGGCCAGTGAGCGGGGTGGTCGAAGGAGGAAATGTTCGCTTATGTTCGCTTAGTGGGAGAAAAATTGTTGAGAGCGCCGAGCGCGGGCGCTGCGTGCGGCCACTACGCGGAATGGGGGAGGGTCCCGGTTGCGCCGACGGACCGCCAGTTCAGCCACGGATGATAACACTCGTAACACTTATTTCATTTGTGACAAACGCTGGTAAAATCCGCCGTCGGCCGCTCGAAGGGTCATTGTGATGGATCAAGGCCGGTTGAAAGATCGCCTGCGCCGGACGCGAACGTCTGGAGCTGGCGGTTGGGCCGAGTTGTTTTTGGGACGCTCGTCCCGTGGTTTCCATCATCGGCGCCCCGTCCGGGGCAAGAATTTGGGCTGTGACGGAATGAGTTTGATGTTATCATTGTGGCCGCATGCAGAGTCAAACGAATGCGGCTGCCTGGCTTGAATCGGGCAGCGGGGACCCGACGCCGATTCGCGGGACCTGTTTCCTCGGCCGCGCCACAAGCAGCAGCCTCGTTTTGCCGAGCGACAAGGTTTCGCGCCGGCATGCGATGGTGCACGCGCAGGGACAAGACGAGTATTGGCTGATCGACCTGGGCAGCGCCAACGGAACCTACCTCAATGGCCGCCGCGTCGGGCAGCCCAGCCGGTTGGCGGATGAGGATCAAATCCAGGTCGCCCATTATACTTTTACGTTTCGACATCCCCGGGTGCGGCCAGCCACCGCGGAAACGATCACCGCCGAGAAGACAATCCAGGAAATCAAGTCATTGAACTGTTGGCTGCTGGTGGCGGACATCGAATCTTCCACTCAATTCACCAAGCGCCTGCCGTTGGAGGAAGCTCCCCGCGTCACCGGGCGCTGGCTCGCGGACTGCAAGCAGATCATCGATGACAGTAGCGGCGCGATAAACAAGTTTCTCGGCGACGGTTTCTTCGCCTACTGGATCGAAGGGGACGACACGGCCGCTTCGGTGGCGCGGGCGCTGGCCGTGCTCAAGGAACAGCAGGTTCGAGAGCAGCCCCGTTTCCGGGTGGTGGTTCATTATGGCAAGGTCTTCGTCGGCGGCGCGGCCTCACTCGGCGAAGAAAGTCTTTTGGGGAACGAGGTGAATTTTGTGTTCCGGATGGAGAAAATGGCGTCCGGCCTCGGCGCCTTGCGTCTCTTGAGCGAGGCGGCCAACGCGCAGATTAAGGCCCTCCTGCCGACGCGCGAGGAGGGACGTCAATCGTTGAACAGCTTCGAAGGAGATTATTTGTTCTTCAGCTTTTAGTTCGAGGGCTTGGCGCCAACGCGCTCTCCTAGACTGTCCCCTCCAGCCCATCCCAACATTTGAGTTTCCAATTGCGTCCTTCGACCGCCAGCGCGGCAGCATAACCGTTGCCTGGTTCCAGGGCCGCGATGGCCCAGTGTTCCGCGGCTTGCGGGTCATCTGCCGCGCTCACCAGCGCCGGAGACTCGCCCGGGGCAAACGCCACGACGAATTGATCGAGCGGCAGCGAAAGCCCCATTCCGCGCGCTTTGATAAACGCTTCCTTGCGCGTCCAGCAGTTGAAGAATGCCACCGGCTGAACCTCGCGGGGCAAAGCACGGAGCACCGCGATTTCCGCGGGCGAAAAAAATCTCGCCGCGATTTCTTCCGTCGCGAAATCGGGACGGATCATCTCGACATCAATTCCGATTTGGCGCCGGCGCGTGAAAGCGTAGAGCGCCAGGCCGCGCGAGTGGGCGAGGTTGAACTGAAGGGCGCCGCTGTTGGCGGGGCTTTGCAACTCCGGTTTGCCGTAAGGGTTGTATGAAAACCGGAGTTGGCCCGGTTCCGTGGCCAGATAGTTGCCCAGGATCGACCGGAGCAGGCCGCGGCCAGCGATATAATGATCACGGTCCCTGGCAAAATGGAAACGCGCCGCCCGGGTCTGCTCATCGGAAGAAAGGGTCTTGGCCAGTCGCTCCAAACGTTCCCGGTCCAGACCCAAGTGCGCGCGCCAGACATGGATCTCGTCTTCCTCCAGGCTCAATTTTGCTGGCGGAGCGTGCAAAAAGGCCGGAGCGCTCATAGTGGCATCTCGCCGAACCTGCCTTGCGGCCGCGGGCGCTGCAACCCTCTTTCCGCATCGGATCTGGTCAGGACTCGGGATTGCGAAACGACTAGTGTGCTTGGCCCGCGTCGCTGGGAAACGCTTGGCAAGCAAGCGTTGTCTCCGTTAGTATTTAGCCGATCCGGCATTGGTGGAAAACATAAGGCCGGCCGCCTCGGTCCGAAAACGCAATGGATGCTCCCGGAAGCAGAGTCTTGATTAGTCTGAATATGTGGTCACGAGTTTTGTCGTTTCTGCTCTTGCTCGTGCCACTCGCGCGCGCTCAAAACGGTGATAAAGCCGGAGAAGCACAACCCGTGCGGATCCCCAGAGAAAAGATCCCACCAGCTCCGCCCCTGTCACCAGCAGTGGCGCTGAAAACATTCCAGCTCCCGCCGGGTTTTCGTATCGAACTGGTCGCGAGCGAACCGCTGGTGGAGATGCCCATCGCGCTGGCCTTTGATCCGGATGGCCGGATCTGGGTGGTAGAAATGCGCGGCTTCATGCCGAACCCGGACGGCAAAGGCGAACTAGCACCGGTGGGTCGCGTGGCGGTTCTGGAGGACACTGACGGTGATGGGCAGATGGACCGGCGGACAATTTTTCTGGACGGACTGATCATGCCCCGGGCCATCTGTCTGGCGCGCGACGGCGCGCTCGTGGCCGAGCCGCCGCACCTGTGGTTCTGCCGGGACACGAACGGCGACGGAATATGCGACGAGAAGACGGCGGTGGCCTCCGATTATGGGGATCAGCGGAACCCCGAGCATAACGCAAACGGCCTGCTTCGGGCGCGCGACAACTGGATTTACAGCCTGTATCACCCCTGGCGCTATCGTAACACCGACGGCAAATGGCGCCGGGAGCCAACGATCAACCGCGTGCAGTGGGGCCTTGCGCAGGACGATTTCGGCCGGCTCTTCTACACCTCTAACAGCGACCAGCTTCGAGGCGATCTGATTCCTTCGCATTACGCAAACAAGCCCGGCGTAACCAACAAGCTCAAGGGTCTCCTGGCGCAGATCGCGACTAACCAATCGGTGTGGCCCCGCCGGATCAATCCCGGCGTCAATCGCGGTTATCAGCCGGAGCAGTTGCGCGCGGACGGCACGCTGGCGACCTTCACCGCCGCCTGCGGCACGGGAATCTATCGCGGCGATAATTTTCCCGCCGACTGCTACGGCAACGCTTTCGTTTGTGAGCCGGCCGGGAATCTGGTCCGCCGCGACCGGCTCTTTGAGCAAGATGGCGTGATCACTGCGACCAACGCTTACGAGAAAGCGGAATTCCTCACCTCCACCGACGAGCGTTTCCGGCCGGTCAACGTTTATACCGGCCCGGACGGCACGCTGTATGTCGTCGATATGTACCACGGCATTATCCAGCACCGCATGTACATGACGAGTTACTTGCGCAAACAGGTCGAGGAGCGCGGCCTCGATCAGCCGCAGAATCAGGGCCGGATCTATCGCGTCGTGCATGAGTCCAAGCCGCCGGGACCGAAGCCGAGCATGTCGAAACAAACCTCCGGCGAGTTGGTGCGGTGCCTGTCGCATCCAAACGGCTGGTGGCGCGACACCGCGCAACGCTTGCTCGTTGAACGGGCGGAGGCGTCCACCGTTCCCGAACTGAAAAAGCTCGCTGCCACGTGTGCCAACCCGTTGGCGCGGCTGCACGCGCTGTGGACACTGGAAGGCATGGATCAGCTCGACGTGGCGACGCTCGTGGCTGCCCTCGACGACGCCCATCCCAAAATTCGCGCGGCCGCCCTGCGACTTTCGGAGGCATTTCTGAAAACTGCCAGCCAGCACTCCGAGGCGGCCGCGTTGAGGGACAAGGTGATGGAGATGGTCAAAGATCCCAGCGCCGACGTGCAACTCCAACTGGCGCTTACTCTCGGTGAGGCCGTACCGGATCAGCGGGTAAAGGGGACGCTGGCAACGATCGCTCGCCAGGGTGTCTCGTCCCTGGCCCGGGAAGCCGCGTTGTTCAGCCTCGCCAGTTTTGAACCGCTCAAAGCCTCTCCCGCGCCCGCCGTCGCCAAAGGCCCGCCGCTGACGGCGGAAGAACAGAAGCGTTTCGAGATGGGCAAGCTCGCTTACGAAGCGACGTGTTTGCCGTGCCACCAACCGCACGGGATGGGCCAGGAGGGATTGGCGCCGCCGCTCGCCGGCTCGGAATGGGTGGCGGGTTCTGACCAGCGGCTGGCGCGCATCGTCCTGCACGGGCTGCGCGGGCCGATCAAGGTCCAGCAGCAGGTCTATGCGTTGGACATGCCCGCGCTGGCAATCGCGCTAGACGACGACCAGGTCGCGGCGGTGCTCACCTACGTGCGGCGACAATGGGGACAGTCGGCGGCGCCGGTCGATCCGGCCATCGTCAAAAAGATCCGCGATGAAACCGCCCAGCGGGAAGATGCCTGGACGGAGGCGGAATTGTTGAAGATCCCTTAGGCCCTGCATGACGCGAACCACTGCGTTTTGCTGCGCCGGTTTGGCAGTCGTGGCGCTTTCCGCCGCGAAAGAATGGGGCCCGCCGAAACCAAGAAAAGTCACCGCGACAAAGACGATTACGGCCATTCCAACTAACGCGCCTCTCACGAATCTTGATGGCTCGACTCTGGCGCAGGAGGCCTCGACCAACATGGCTGGAAGCGCCAAATCTCAGAAGCCGCCCAAGCTCCCCATCATCCCCCTGGCGAAACCGCTCCCCGTGATCGTGCGGGGTCCGTATCTTCAATGCGGCACGACGAACAGCGTGGTCATCCGCTGGCGCACGGACACGCCGGGTCCCAGCGTCGTGCGCTTTGGTTTCTCGCCGACCAATCTAAACAAAACGGCTGCCAGTGCCGGCAGCCTCAGCGAGCATGTAGTCCTGGTACGCGGCTTGAAGCCGGACGCGAAGTACTTTTACGCCATCGGCGCCAACGATTGCCCAATCCTCGCGACGCTCACCAACAACGTTTTGGCGATTCGCACGACCAACGGCGGACTCGCGGTCGGCACGACCCAACGCCTCCAGCTTGCCGCGGCGACCAACGACACGCTGCTCCTGAGTCAGCGGAAAAACATGATCCACATCGGCTGGCCGCAATCCACCAACGTCGTGAACACCAGCAACAGCACCGTGATGGTCAGCACCACGAACAATACGCTGCTCGTCGTCGCGACCAACCGCACGCTGGTAGTCGGCAGCACCAATTTCAGCGCGCGCGACTCGCCGAAAACATTCGTGGTCGGCACGACCAATCTCACGCGCGTGGGTGGCGACACCAACACGTTTTTCTACACGAACCCGCGCATCGGGACACGCCCGCCGGTCCGCGTCTGGGTGGTCGGCGATCCCGGCACGCGCAAGCCTGAACAAAAGCGGGTCCGCGATGCCTATTACCGGTTCACCGGCGATCGCCGCACCGATCTTTGGCTGATGCTCGGGGACAACGCCTACAACGCGGGCACCGACGCGGAATACCAGGGCGCCATTTTCCAAGTGTACGGCGAGCTGCTCAAACGCAGCGTGCTCTGGCCGACGCTCGGCAACCACGACGCCGGCAGCGCGGATTCTCCGACCCAATCAGGTGTGTACTTCGACCTGTTCACTTTGCCGACGCAGGGGCAGGCTGGCGGGGTGATGTCCGGGACGGAGGCCTATTATTCGTTCGATTTCGCCAACATCCATTTCATCTGCCTCGACTCTTCCAACAGCGATCGCTCGACCAACGGCTTGATGCTCCGGTGGCTCCAGGCCGATCTCAGGGCCAACCGCCAGGACTGGTGCGTCGCCTACTGTCATCATCCGCCTTACACCAAAGGCTCGCACGACTCGGACAAGGACAAGGACAGCGAAGGGGCCATGCGCGACATGCGGGGCAAAATCGTGCCGGTGCTGGAGGCGGGGGGCGTCGATCTCGTCCTCAACGGCCACAGCCACGCCTACGAACGCTCCTATCTGCTCGATGGCCACTACAAATATTCCAGCACGCTGGAAGACGCCAAGAATATCATCAGCCCGACGGATGGCCGCGGGGACGGCTGGGGTGTCTATCGCAAATCGACCCTTGGCCCGGCGCCGCATTCGGGTACTATTTACGTGGTGGCCGGCAGCGCCGGCCAGGTCAGCGGTGGCGCGCTGCTCCACCCGGCGATGTATGCCGGGCTGAATATCCACGGCTCGCTGGTGTTGGACTTCAACGGCCCCACGCTGGACGTTTCGTTCATTGATACCAACAGCGCCGTGCGCGATTACTTCACGGTGGAGAAAGGGGTCGCCCGCCCGCAGTTGGAATGGTCCGATCCGGCCGAAGAATTCGTTCCTTGGGCCAATACGAACATTCCGGCCCGCCTGCTGCCCTTGGTCCACGGGAATCGAGGAGGCGCGGACCTGGCCGCGGTGACGAACGCCACGCCGCTGGACCAGGACTTTCTGTTGACGCTGTACGACGAGAGCACCGACCTCGCGCAAAAAACCAACCTGACGTGGGCCTTGGTGTACACCGGTGACGCGGATGTAACGACCAATTTTCTTTACCTGCTCACCCGGCAACACAAGGGGAAGGAAATCAGCTTGGAGGAGGAAGACCTTTTGCTCGAAACCGCGCAAGCGATCGGTTTCCTCGCGGCGCGGTATGAAGCGGCTTTCGATTTTCTAAAGCACTATGTCAACCCGCACCGCTTCCAAACGAACAAACTCTGGCTTTCCGCTCGCGGTCCTTGGTCGGCGGGACTGCTCGCGTCGTGCTGCATCCAGTCCCTGGGGCTGAGCGGCCGGCCCGAGGCGCTGGAAATCTTAACGAGCCTCCAAACGAAGCGGCTGCCGTCCGGCGGCGAAGAGGACCCGGAATATATCCGGTTTTTTGCGGGCGACATCGAACGAGCGCTCAATTATCACGCGGCCTTTCAAAGGCTCGGTTTGATGGCCTTGCAGCGGCAGATTCTGACCGGCCAACTGCCGCGGCCGGCCATCGAGTAAGGCAATCGGCAACGATCCCCCTCAACTCAAAAAAATGAGGCACGGGGACGCCGCCGCTACTTCATCCCCCTCCCATACGAGCCGCCGACGCCGCGCTTGCCCTCCGGAACTAATGGTCTAACATCGCCGCCGTTCATGAATACGCGCTCGCTGCGTCTGGCAATGTGGTCCGGCCCGCGCAACATTTCCACTGCCATGATGCGCTCGTGGGGCAATCGCGCCGACACATTCGTCAGCGACGAACCGCTCTACGCGTACTACCTGGCCCACACCCGTAAGCCTCATCCGGGCGCGGACGAAATCATCGCCCGCTACGAAGGCGATTGGCGCCAGGTCGTCGCGCAACTCACCGGTCCGATTCCCGGCGGCAAAACGATCTGGTTCCAGAAACACATGACGCATCATCTGCTGCCGCACCTCGAGCTGGACTGGATTGACCGATTGACTAATTGCTTCCTGATCCGCGATCCGCGCGAGATGCTCACCTCCTTGCTCCGGGTTTTCCCGGAGGCGAACCTGGCGGACACCGGGTTGGGACAGCAGGTCAGCCTCTTCGAGCGGGTGCGAGCCGCCACTGGAAAAACGCCGCTGGTGCTGGACGCGCGCGACGTGTTGCGCAATCCACGCGGCGAGCTGTCCAAACTCTGCGCCGCGGTCGGAGTGGAGCTGACGGAAGCGATGCTCCATTGGCCCGCAGGGCGCCGCGATACCGATGGCATTTGGGCGAAGCACTGGTACGGCCGCGTGGAACAAACCACCGGCTTCGAACCGCCGGTATCCCGGGACGACCCCGTGCCGGAAGAGCGGAAGGAACTGCTGAAAGAATGCGAAGGCCTTTACCGGACTTTGCACCAACACCGGCTGAAATGAAGCTGGTAATCCGCATGGCCGGCGCGGTCGAATGTTGACGTCGGAAAAGCCCGCGGACCTCTCTCGCCACCGTTTTGAAGCCCTTGCATGCACCAAAAATTCAACGAAAAAAACCGGCACATCCTGGTGAACGTCAATGGCCACCTCGTGCACCGGGATCAGGCCGCCGTCAGCCCCTTTGACTCGGCCGTCCAAGGTGGCGACGCGGTGTGGGAAGGCTTGCGCGTCTATCATGGCCGCATCTTCCGGCTCGAGGAACACCTTGCCCGCTTGCGCGCTTCAGCGCGGGCGCTCGCGTTTCGCGAAATCCCCGCGGACGATTATCTGAAGGAGGAGGTCCGACGAACCCTCCGGGCGAATGAGATGCGGCACGAAATTCACATCCGCCTCACTCTGACGCGCGGCGTCAAGTACACTTCGGGCATGGATCCGCGGTTAAGCACGTCCGGCCCGACGTTGATCATCCTGGCTGAGCACAAACCCCCGGTTTACGACAAAACGGGAATTCGCTTGATCACCTCCGGCGTGCGACGGCCCCCGGCCGACGTGCTCGACTCCAAAATCCATCACACCAACCTGCTTAATTCCATCCTGGCGAAACTCCAGGCCAACGCCGCGGGCGCCGATGACGCGCTGATGCTGGATATGCGCGGCTTCGTCGCGGAGACCAATGCGACTCATCTCTTTCTCGTGACGCGAGGCATGGTGGAAACGCCCGTCTGTGTCGCGTGTCCGGAAGGGATCACGCGCGCGGTCGTGCTCGACTTGTGCCGCGAACACAAGATTCCTCACGGCGAACGCGACATCAGTTTGACCGAAGTTTATCGCGCCGATGAGGCGTTCTGCACCGGAACCATGGGCGAACTGGCGGCGGTAACCGAGGTGGACGGCCGAACGATCGGCACAGGAAAAATTGGGCCTCGCACGCAACGTCTGACGGAATTGTTCGCGGAACTCACCGCGCGCGAAGGCGTGCCGATCGTGTAACAATTCCAACTGCCCGGCCTGGGCGGCCGATTTGCCCAAAGAACGAGGTAAGAAGACCCACGACTCGCCGTGCCTGCGCGCTTTGGCCGGAAGTGCTTTAATGGCGTTCAGCCTCCTTGCGGAGATTGTTTTTCACGGCATCAGGGGTGAGAGCCGAAAGGCCCGTGGGGCGATAGCCCGGCGCCGCCGTAAAGGCAGTAACCAATTTCTGCTCGGCCACGTTCCAGACCCGAACTTCGCCGTCAAAACTCCCGCTGGCGAGCCGGCCCGTTGGATCGTGATAAGCCAGCGCATAGACGAAGTCGGCGTGGCCGGAAAACACGCTGGCCGTTTCCACTTTCTTCGACTTGACAAGGTGATGGCGGGCTTTCATGTCGGCGGAACAACTGAACAGGGAATTACTGTGGGCGATCAACCGATACACCTCGCCGTCGGCGATGGCCACTTCGTCGATTTTCTGGGCGTCCTTCGGATCCCAAAGGTGAAGTTTCTTATCCCGACCGGCGGTGTAAACCCGTTTGCCATCGGGACTAAAGGCGATGGCAAATACCGCTTCGTTATGGCCGACATAGGTGCTCTCCAAATCGCCGTCCCGACTCGCGAAAATTCGGGCGGTTTTGTCGCGGCTGGCCGAGGCGATCCGCGTGCCGTCCTGATTCCACGCCAAACCCATGATCCAATCGGCGTGCTGCTCGATCACCAATTCCGGGTTCCCGGTGGCGGTGTCGAAAACGCGGATCGTATTGTCAGCGCCCCCAGCGGCGAGGCGCGAGCCGTCCGGGTTGAACGCGACCGCCAGCGCGACGTCCGCTGGGGTGGCGAGCGTTTTCACGACGGTTCCGGTCACCGCGTCAAACAAGGTGACTTCGCCCGCCTGGCCGGGTGAGCCGCCGCCGGCAGCCAGCCAGCGGCCCCCTGGATGAAAGGCCAGTGATTGCGTCTGTTGCGCGACATTTTTGATCCGCCGCAGGAGTTTTCCGTCGTCGGGGCTCCAGAGCGTGATCTCATGGTAACCGCCGGCCGCCAGCTCTCTGCCATCCGGACTGAACGCCAATGCCCTGATTGGAATGGGGCGTGGATAAACCTCCGGCGGGTCGGGATGAGGCGTTCGCGGAAGATAGCTCAGCAATGATGCTTTCGCGTCCGGGCCATCGAATTGGGCGCCGTCCCTTATCCAACGCTCGAGCAGGGCCACGGTCGCCTGGGGGAGCGGGTCATCTTTTTGGGGCATGCGGTCATCGACGTCATTGGTGGTGATCAGTTGAAAGAGTTTGCTCCGCGCCGGTTGGCCGGCAATTATCGGCGGCGCTTTGCTTTCGCCGCCAGTCATGAGGGATTCGAAGGTGTGTGTTTGATAACCACCCTTCATTTTTTTCGGGCCGTGACACCCGACGCACTTTTGCGCGAGGATGGGAGCGATCTCCCTGACAAAACTGACGCCGTTAGAGGTATTGCCGCTCTCCGGCGCGGGCGTTGGAGCTGAGACCGCGGCGGTGAGAGGCAGGAAAGCCGGCAGGAGCAGCGCCATGCGGACACACCCCAGCCATGAGCCTCGGCCGTGTCGCCACCGCCTGGACCCACGCCGGCGGCCAAATGTGATCGCGTCGTTTGGCGGCATGGTCGTCGATTTCGACTCTCTGGATACTGCTCCTGACCTCGTTAAGCGAGAAGAAATGGGGCGGGAGGCGCCAGCTTGTGGCCGGACCGCCAGTCAGCGATCCTGAGACCTCCGGCGTGACGATTCGTTCAGGAAATCTCGGTGCGGGCCGGGGAATGTTTCACGCAATCCGTGTTGGCAAAAAGGGCAGTTGTTCAAGACGCCTTGCTGGTGTACATATTACGCACTCCACATGAATCCACCCGGATTCTGGAATGGGAACTTTGCGCCCGGTGGGCTGTAACCGCGTTCCGGGCCGGACCGTCTCGGACAACGGGGCGTCGATGATCGCACGCTGCCTGCTGGCCATGGCGGCTGGCTCGGTTTGGGGTATCGCCGGTGCCTGCCGGTTCTGGTGTGTGCGGCAAGCGGCGGAGCAGTCTTATGAAATGGCTTTGGCTCAGGATGAGCGTCGCGCTGGCTCTGGAAATGGGTGTTCAGGCCCAACCTGAGTCGTACGTGATGGAACTCGCACCGGGCTTCAATGCCGTCGCCAACCATCTCGACCTCGGGGATAATTCCCTGGACGAAATCTTCCCATTGGTTCCCGACGGCGCGCGGCTTTTTAAGTTCGATCACACGACTCAAGCATTCAGTCCGCCGGCCGAGTTTTCTGTGCTGGCCGGTTGGCTTGAGCCGGACACGTTTGTCGCCACGTTGAGTCCGGGGGAAGGCGCGTTTCTCCAGGTTTCGTCGGCTGTTCTGCTGCCAATGTTTGGGGAGTATCATGCGCCCCAGGCGCGGAGCGATGTTGGACCGGGTTACAACTTTGTCAGTTGCCAGACGACGCAGACGTGCGACTTCACGGAGTTAATGGGCGTGTCCCCCATCGTGGGAGATGTGGTTTATAAATTCGACCGCGCCTTCACCAACCCGCCGTCTCATTTATGGCAGGCGGCTTCCAGCGTGAATAAGTTTGGGAGCAACGGCTGGGACGTTGTGCCCGAGTTCACCATCGGGAAGTCGGCTTTTGTCCTGCTTTCCGGCGCGCCACGAATCACGCTGCAGCCGACCAATCAATCGGTGCTTCTCGGCGCCGACGCAACCCTCAGTGGCGAGGCGATGGGCGCCAAGCCATTGTATTTCCAATGGCTATTCCGGGGATTAAGGATTCCGGGCGCAAACGACAAAACGCTGGGCCTGGGCGGCGTCCAACTGTCCGACGCGGGCTATTACTCTTTGGTGATCAGCAATGGATCCGGTGCGGTGACCAGCGCGCCCGCGCTGCTGCGAGTCTTCGCTCCTCCGACCATCATCCAGCAACCGCTGAGCCTGATCGCCATCGCCGGGGAACCGGCGACTCTGGGAGTCAGCGCCGCGGGAACGCCTCCCTTGGAATATCAATGGAACTTCAACGGCGTGGACCTTCCCGGCGCGACCGGCGCCGGCTTGGAATTTCCCAGCGTGCAGCCCGCCGACGCGGGAAATTATTTTGTGTCGGTGACCAATCCCTACGGGGCAGTGTTCAGTGATGTGCTCACCCTGGCGGTCCTGCTGCCGCCGACAATCACCTCGCAACCGAGCAGCCAAACAATCGATGCGGGCAGCACGGTGACCTTGAGCGTGGAGGCCGCCGGCACGGCGCCATTGGTGTATCAGTGGCGGCTCAACGGCGTGAACATTCCGGACGCCACGAATAACACCTTTACGCTCACCAACGCACAGCCGGCCCAGAGCGGCTTTTACCTGGTAACGGTCGCCAACTTCGCCGGAGCGGTGGATAGTCTGCCGGCGATCTTGCGGATCACCGTGCCCAACCTGCCCTTGTCGGACGATTTCGCCGCCAGCGCGGTGGTGGGGAATCCAAGTCGCGTCGGACGCGCCAGCAATGTGGGGGCTACGCAGGAGGCGGGAGAACCCAACCACGCTGGCAAGGTTGGCGGTTCTTCGGTGTGGATCAGTTGGGTTGCGCCGGCGCAAGGGATCGCCACCTTCAGCACGAGCGGCAGCAGCATCGACACGTTGCTGGCGGCTTACCTCGGAATGTCCGTGTCCACCCTGACGGAGGTGGCCAGCGACGATGACAGCGGCGGTTTTCACACCAGCGAGATTTCTTTCAACGCCACGGCCGGCGCCGAATACCACATCGCCGTGGACGGCTTAAACGGCGCGCAGGGGGATGTGCTGTTGAGTTGGGGCCTGGAACGGACGGCGGACAGCTTGCCGCTTATTCTGGAGCAGCCGCAAAGCCAAACCACGGCCTTTGCCAGCGACGCAAGTTTCAGCGTTGTCGCCGCTGGCGATGGGCTGAGCTATCAATGGTTTTTCAATCGCGTGGCCATTCCGGGGGCCGACCAACCGGACCTGCTCGTTAACGTGCAGGACGAGGAGGTCGGCGCCTATTTTGCGCGCGTTTATAGCGGCAACCGCTTCATTGACAGTCGAGAGGCGCTTCTGCAAATCAGCCTCGTCGGTCCTGACCAGCAGGTGCAGGACGTTTTCACGGCGGACAAGTTTGCCGACGTTGTGATCCGTCCGGGCACGGCGCCGTCGCTTGCGTCGCGTCGGAGACTGCCAAAGTCCGGTTCGCTGGTCCTGGGTTATACCGGCTCACAGGTCTTCAACACGAGCGGCGCCACCAAGGATGAAAATGAACCGAATCATTGCGGCATTCCCGGTGGCGCCTCCCACTGGTTCGCTTACCTCGGGCCGGCGTCGGGCCGATTGTTCTTGAATACAGACGGGAGCACGTTCGATACAGTGCTGGCCGTTTACACCGGCACCGGCACGACCTACGCCAGTCTGATTCCCGTCGTCTGCGACGACAACAGCGGCGCCAATGGCCTGACTAGCGCGCTCAGTTTCCAAGCGAGTGGCGGCGTGATTTATTACATCGTGGTCGATGGCGTCAATGGCGCCACCGGCATCGTCCACTTGAATTACCGCCTGCTCATCCCGATGGTTCTGTCCCATCCGGGTAGGACGAATTCGTTCCGCTTTCGCGTTAGCGCCACCCCCTCGGTTGATTTCACCATCCAGCGATCCAGCGACCTGCAAAACTGGATATCATTGCTGACAACCAACTCGGCTTCCGGCGTTTTCGATTTCCTGGACGAGACGACTTGGACTTGGGAACGTCTCTTCTACCGCACCACGCAAGCGCCATAAGCGAAAGCCACCCCCCTACCCTCCTGCGAGGTGCGATTTGGACTTTCCCATAGGTTGGACGCGCGTCTGGCCACGAACGTCTTAGCCGGCGTCCAGAACCTTAGGACAACGGCCTTCACCCGAGCACCGGAGTTGCAAATCTGAAGAACTCGTGTAATATGGTGGGACCGCGCACGTTGTATCACCGCTTGCAAGAAAAGTTGACGAATGTTCCTAGCGGCGACACGGCGTTCCAAAACCAGCCCCACCGCAGCGGCTCTCCACGCGAGGGAGAAATTTTCCCAGCGGCCGCCGTAAATTCGGATTCAACAAATTTATTTGAACTTCTTTTTGCAGCATCGTGTCAACTGAATGTTCCCGAGCTGAGCAGCTATGAAATACAGTGGAGCAGGGCAGCAGGGTCTTTTTGCGTCTCGGAAGATGAAAACCGCGCCGCGTTGAGTTCGGTCGCGACGGTGGTTCCCTCGTTACACCCTCCCGCTTTACCGCTTGCGCCGAAGGTGAAGGGCTGCAAGCGGTCCGACGGCGGCATGAACCATGGTTTTGGAAATTGGTTGCGGCTCGCGCCGATCGGCTGGCCTGCGCCCCATTGGGGACTGTCTTGAAGACGATGAACAGAAGTAGCCACAACCTTAATCGGCGCATGCGGCGCCACTGCCCGGTTCCGCGGCTCGCGCGGTCCGCCTTATCGTTGCTCGGCGCCACGCTGCTGTGGTCGCGGATTGCGGCGCAGGAAAGCGTTCCCGGTCGGGCCGGCGCGGCCGACCAGCAGGATGCGGGAAATTTTTCCGAATTGGCGCGGCGGGCGAGATTGGCGCCATCGCATCCCCACAAGCGATTCAAAGCTCGCCGTTTGATGCCGAAGAGTTCCTACGCCTTGCCAGTGCCCGCCGGGGCCTCGACTCGCGCGCCGTCGGCCAGTACGGCCCTGGCTGCCTCCGTTTCTCCGAGCAGCGCGACTGCGGCGGACAGCAGCCCGTCCTCGCCGCCCGCTTCGGCGAGTTTTCTGGCCCTCGAGGATGACGGCAGCACGTTCAACCCCGACACCCAGGGAGCGGTCGGCCCGAATCATTTGATGGTCACGCTTAACAGCCAGGTGCGAATTCAGGACCGTTCGGGTGGCACGATCAGCACCGTGCCGCTGAACAGTTTCTGGGCGAGCTTGGGCAAAACCAATGTCTTCGATCCGCGCGTGCTCTTCGATCCTTACAGCCAACGCTGGATTTTTGCCGCCATTAACGACTCAGGCGGGCCGGCGGCCGGTTTGCTCCTGGCCGTGTCTCAGACCAGCGACCCCACCGGCAATTGGAATCGGTACTTCGACACGGGTCCAGGCAAGTTCGTCTTTCCCGATCGGCCCAGTGTCGGCTTCAACAAGGATCGGATCATCGTCCAGGTGGACATGTACTCGACGAATGACTTCTCTTTTTACGGGGCGACCATTTTTGCGTATAACAAAACAAACTTGTATGCCGGCGGCGCCGGTCTGCGGACGCTCTTTTCCTTTCAGGATCTGCCGCCGCCGAACGACGCGAACAACCTCGGCGGCGCCATCATCCCGGCGCTGACCTTCGACAGCACGCTCACGACCAACTACCTGGCGAAAGAATGGAATGGCAACGCCGATGGCTACGGTTTTCTGCGCCTGTTCAGCATCAGCGGCCCTTTGGGCAGCGAGGTGTTTACGCGCGGTAATTTTGTGGTCGATTCCTTCAATGGATTTCCCTGGGAAGAAACCGCGCCAAACGACGCAAACTTCGCCCCGCAGCTCGGCTCAACGAACCTGATCTACATGGGCGACGCGCGCCTGAACAATGTGCTCTTTCGCAACGGCTCGCTTTGGACGGCCCACACCATTTTCGGTCCGACCAACGCGCCCACGCGCAGCGCGGTGCAATGGTGGGAAATTACTCCCGTGGCCGGAGTGATCATTCAGCATGGGGTCATTGATGATCCGAGCGGGAATTTCTTCTACGGTTATCCGAGCATTGGCGTGAACACGAATAACGACGTCGTCGTCGGTTATTCGCGCTTCTCGGCGTCGCAATATCCCAGCGCGAACTATGCTTTTCGCGTCGATCTGGATTTGTTCGGTTCGCTCCGCGCCGACACGGTCTTGAAGGCCGGCGACGCGCCCCATTTTGTGGACGACTCCGGCTTCAATGATTGGGGCGATTATAGCGCCACGGTGGTCGATCCAGCCAACGACACGGACCTGTGGACGATCCAGGAGTACGCCGCTTCGCCGGTCAATGGCACCGACCGCTGGGGCACGTGGTGGGGCCGCATCTCGCCGCCGGCGGACATCGCGGTTTCCCAGACGCATTCGCCTGACCCGGTCGATGCCGGCGCCAATCTGACTTACACGCTGAATGTGGCCAACGTCACCACCGATCGCATAACGATTGCCAGCGGGATCAAACTGACGGACACGCTGGCGCCAGGGGCCGTGCTGGTCTCCGCAACCGCGGCTCACGGAAGCTGCAGTCTGAGCAATGGTGTCGTCACCTGTGATCTGGACTCACTCGCCCCGGGGAGCGCCGTCGCCGTTACGATCGTCGTGACGCCCACTCTGGCGGGCACGATCACGAACCTGGCCACGGTTTCGGCCAATGGTCCCGAGATCAATCCCGCCGACAACTCGTCCTCTGCCACGACGGTGGTCAACCCGAACGCGGACGTCGCGGTGCTCGGCTCTAATGCCCCTAACCCGGTGACGCTGGGCAGCAACTTGACTTACACGGTGACCGTTACCAATCGCGGTCCCTCGCCTGCCACCGGCGTTTTACTGACGAACACGCTGCCGGGATCGGTCACCTTGTTGTCGGCCACGCCCAGCCAGGGCACGTGCGCGAGCGCCGGCAATGTGGTGAGCTGCAACCTCGGTTCGCTCCTTAACCAAGGCCAGGCCACCGTCACCATCGTGGTCACTCCTTCCATCGCCGGCACGATCACCGACCGCATCAATGTGACTACTTCGTCGCCCGATCTGAACTCGGCGAACAACGCGACGACCGTGGTCGCGCGGGTCAACAACCCGCCGACCATTACTCCGCCAACCGCGGTGACGATCAACCAAGACACTGCCAGCGGGCCGGTTGGCTTTTCGGTGTCCGACGTGGAAACGCCCGCGGCGAATCTGATCGTCAGCGCCTCCTCTTCCAACCCCGGGCTGGTGCCGGACTCCAACATCGTGCTGGCTGGCAGCGGCGGCAGCCGCACGGTGAGCCTCACGCCCCTCCCCTTTCAAAGCGGCTCCGCCTTGATCACGCTGACGGTTACGGACGCGGATGGCGGGATGGCGTCGGGGAGTTTTCCGTTGACGGTCAACGCCGTGAACCATCAACCGACCTTGGATCCCATTGGCAGCATCGTCATTGATGAGGACGCCGGAGTGCAAACCGTGAATCTCACCGGTATCAGTTCGGGAGCACCGAACGAACCGCAGACCCTGGCGGTGACCGCCACGTCGAGCAATCCGTCGATCATTCCAAATCCGGCGGTGAACTATCAAAGCCCGAACCCGGCTGGAACACTGACCTTTGCTTCGCTCACGAACGCCAACGGGATGGCAACCATTACGGTCACCGTCAATGACGGAGGTGCCGCGAACAATCTGGTGTCGCGGAGCTTCACGGTGAACGTGAACCCGCAAAACGACGCACCGACGCTCGACCCGATCCCGAATCTGAACATCAGTGAAGACTCTCCCCTGCAAACGGTCAGTCTCACCGGCATCAGTTCCGGCGCACCCAACGAAATACAGGCGCTGACCGTCACCGCCACGTCGAGTAATCCGGGTTTGATCCTCAATCCGTCCGTCGGCTACGTCAGCCCGAACCCAACCGGCACCTTGTCGTTCACGACGGTTCCGAACGGCACCGGCGCCGCTACCATCAGCGTGACGGTCAATGACGGCCAACCGACGAACAACACCGTGACGCGGGCGTTTCTGGTGACCGTCTATGCCGTCAATCATCCGCCGACGCTCGACCCAATCGCCGACGTTAGCATAAGCGAAGACGGACCGCAGCGAACGATCACTCTGACCGGCATCACTTCCGGTTCGACCAATGAACACGATACACTGACCGTCACCGCCGCCTCGAGTAATCCCGGCGTGATTCCCAATCCGACCGTGACCTACAGCAGTCCCAACACCAACGGGACGCTCGCCTTCCAGCCGGTGCCGAAGGCCAACGGCAGCGTGACGATCACGGTCACCGTCAACGACAACCAGCCGAGCAATAACATCGTTACCCGGACTTTCATGGTGACGGTCACCGCCGTGAACGAGCCACCGACGCTCGATCCCATCGCCAATCTGGTCATCGGCGAGAATGCCCCGACGCAGACCGTCAACCTGACGGGCATCACCGCCGGGGCGCCGAATGAGTTTCAGAGCTTGCTGATAACGGCCTCGGTGAACAAGCCTTCCATCATTCCCAGCGTCGCGGTGGCGTACCACAGCCCGGACGCGAACGGCGCACTCACTTTCACGCCGGCCCCCAACGCGTACGGGACCGTGACGATCAACGTCACGGTCGATGATCAGCAATCGGTCAACAACACGCTCACTCGCAGCTTTACGGTCACGGTGGTTCCGGTGAATCACCCGCCGACACTGGATGCGATCGGCAACGTCGTCATCGACGAGAATTCCGGACCGCATCAAGTCACGCTCACGGGCATTAGTTCGGGCGCCACCAACGAATTTGACAGCCTGACGGTCACCGCCACCTCGAGCAATCCCTCGCTCGTTCCCAATCCCACCGTGAATTACACCAGCCCGAACCCGACGGGCATTTTGACGCTCGCGCCGGTTTTCGACGCCAGTGGGACTTCGACCATCACCGCCACCGTCAACGACAATCAGCCGAGCAATAACATCGTTACTCGCACGTTCATTGTCACCGTTAACCCGGTGAACCACGCCCCAACCACCTCGCCGATTTCCGACGTGGACACGGAAGAAAACACCATCCTTGTCATTCCCTTCGCCGTTTCGGATGTGGATACGCCGCTGGCGCAGGTGACCTTGTCCGTCACCTCGTCGAATCAGGCCCTGCTCGCCAACAGCAATCTCGTGCTGGGCGGGACCGCTGCCAATCGCACGCTGACCATGACGCCGGCGGCGCAGCAGCTAGGCACGACGTTGATCAGCCTCATCGCGAGCGACGGTCTGGCCAGCAGCACCAATTCCTTCCTGGTGACTTATGCGCTGTCCAATTCACTGCCGGTGATGTCGGCCCTGGCCGACCTGGCGATCAGCGAAGATACTTCGACCGGCCCGCTGCCTTTCACGGTCGGCGACCCCGCCACCGCCGCGGCGAATTTGGTTGTAACGGGCGCCTCCTCGAACCCGGTCCTGGTTCCCAACGCCAACATTGTGTTCGGCGGCAGTGGCAGCAATCGCACCGTGAATATCACGCCGGCCCCCAACCAATTCGGCACGGCCCGCATCACTCTCACGGTCGCCAACGCGCTCAATGGCAAGCGCCGCGCCACGTTTAGTCTCACGGTGTATGCGGTGAACGATCGGCCCACGATCTCCCCCATCGCCAGTCAGACAATCGCGGAGAATACCTCCACGGTTGCGTTGGCCTTCACCGTGGGCGACGTGGAAACACCGGCCGACGGTTTGACCGTCGCCGGCGCTTCGTCGAACCATGCGCTGGTGCCCGACGCCAACATTGTGTTTGGCGGCAGCGGCGCCAATCGGACGGTGATGGTTATTCCGCTTAGCAATAACGTCGGGACCGCGACGATAACGCTAATGGTCCTCGACGGCGATGGCGGGATGGCGAGCACAAGCTTTTTGCTGACCGTCAACGGCGCGAACCAGGCGCCGACGCTCGATCCCATCGGCGATCTGACGATTGCCGAAAATGCGGGCCGGCAAATCGTCCTGCTGACCGGCATCACGTCCGGCGCTCCGAATGAAAACCAGCCGCTCACGGTGACCGCGGTTTCGAGCAATCCCGCGTTGATCCCCAACCCGACGGTGAGCTACAGCAGCCCTGACACTTACGGAGCACTGACCTTTGCGCCGGCGACATTCGCGAACGGCAGCGCGACGATTACGGTGACGGTGAATGACAGCCAGAGTGTGAACAATACGGTCAGCCGGAGCTTCACAGTGACGGTGACGCTGGTGAATACACCTCCGAGCATCTCCGGTATCGCCGACCAGACGACGAACGAAGGCACGCCGACGGCGGCGATCCCCATCACCATTGGCGACGTGGAAACAGCGGCGACGAGTCTCGCGCTGAGCGCGACCTCCTCCAACACGGGGCTGGTGTCCACCGCCGGCATTGCCTTGGGAGGCAGTGGACCCAGCCGGACCGTAATCATCACTCCCCGGCCCAATCAATTCGGGGCCGCGGTCATCAGCCTCACCGTGACCGATGGCGCCGGCGGCAGCACGAGCACGCGCTTCGTGCTAAATGTCCGTATGGTGAACCAATTGCCGACGCTCACCGCGATCGCCAATCAGACCGTCAACGAAAACAAGCCAACCGCGGCGCTCCCCTTCACGATTGGCGATCTGGAAACCGCGGCAACGGACTTGGTACTGAGCGGTAATTCCTCAAACCCGGCGCTGGTTCCGAATGCGAATATCGTTTTTGGCGGCGCCGCCTCCAATCGAACGGTAACGATCACGCCCGCGGCGAATCAATCCGGCACGACGACGATCACGGTCAGCGTGACGGACACCAACGGAGGCACGGCCAGCACCGCCTTCTCGCTGACCCTCAACGCGGTGAATAATCCGCCGACCATCTCGAGCCTGCCGGACCGGACGATCGCCGAAGACTCCTCGACCGGACCGCTGCCGTTCACGGTGGGCGACGTGGAAACAGCGGCGGCGAGCCTGGCCGTTAGCGCCGTATCCACGAATCAGGCGCTGGTGCCCAGCGCGAATCTGGTGCTGGGCGGCAGCGGACCGAATCGCACCGTGACCATCACGCCGCCGGCCAACCAATTTGGGACGACGCTAATCACGCTTTCGGTGAATGACGGACTCGCGACGACCAGCACAAGCTTTGTGTTAACCGTGGTCTCGGTAAACGACCCGCCGACGCTGAATGCGCTGACCAACCTGGTGATCAGGGAAAACGCGGGATTGCAGACGGTCAACCTGGCGGGAATTTCATCCGGCGCGACGAACGAGAGCCAGACGTTGACCGTGACCGCGGCCTCCGGCAATCCGGGTTTGATTCCGACGCCAACGGTGAGCTACACCAGCCCGAATGGCACCGGCACGTTGACGTTCAAACCGGTCACCAATGCCACCGGCACCGCTACCATCACGGTGACGGTGAATGACGGCGGCCTCTCGAACAACGTCGTCACCCGGAGTTTCACGGTGACGGTCAATGCGGTGGATGCCCCGCCGACGATCTCCGCCATCGCCAGCCAGACCACCAGCGAAGACACGTCCATCACCATTCCGTTTACGGTGGCGGATGCAGAGACGCCGCCCGCCCTGTTAACGGTGACTGCCAGCTCCACCAACACGACCTTGGTCCCGAACGCCAACATCTTGTTCGACGGCAATGGGACGAACCGCATCGTAACCATTGTCCCGGCTACGAACCAATTCGGGACGAATATGATCACGCTGACGGTCAGCGACGGCTCGACGACGGCGGCCAGCTCGTTCGTCCTGACGGTCAACCCGGTGAATGACCCGCCGACGCTGGATCCCATCACTGACGTGACGCATAACGCCGCGACGATGGGCAGCACCAGCGTCAATGTGAGTCTGACCGGAATTTCCTCGGGCGCGCCGAACGAAAGCCAGACGCTCTCGGTGAGCGCGAGTTCGAGCAACACCGCCCTGGTTCAAACCCCAACCGTCCAATATACCACGCCCGGTTCGACGGCAACGCTGTCGTTCAAGCTGGCCAATGGGGTGACGGGCAACGCGACGATCATGGTGACAGTGAATGACGGCCAGTCGGTCAACAACACGTTCAGCCGAAGCTTTGTGGTGCACGTCAAGCCAGCGGCCAACACACCGCCGACGATTTCGGCCATCGCCAACCAGACGGTTAATGAAAACAGCTCCGCCGGCCCGATCGCCTTTACGATTGGGGATGCGGAAACGCCGGCCAATCTGTTGACGGTCGCGGCCGCTGCTTCCAATCCGTTATTGTTGCCCGCGACCAACATTGTGTTGAGCGGCAGCGGGGCCAGTCGCACAGTGACGCTCACGCCGCTCCCAAATCAATTCGGCACGTCCACCGTCAGCATCTCCGTGAGCGACACCAACTTCGGCTTCACCAGCACGAACTTCCTGCTGACGGTCAATCCGGTGAACCACGCGCCGACAATATCCACTATCGCCAACCAGACTATCACCGAGAATGCGAGCAGCGGGGTCATCCCATTCACGGTGGGCGACCTGGAAACCCCGGCGGCCAAACTTATCGTCACCGCCAGCTCGTCCAATCCAGCTTTGGTCCCGAATGCGACCATCGCTTTGGGCGGCAGCGGAACCAACCGGGCGCTCCAGATCACGCCGGCGGCAAATCAAAATGGCGCCGCAACCATCACCGTGGCTGTGAACGACGGCGCCACCGGCGCCAGCACGAGCTTTCAGTTAACGGTGACCGCAGTGAACACTCCGCCGACGATTTCCACAATCGCCGACCAGGTGATCAACGAGAATTCCACGAGCGGAGCGATCACGTTTACCGTGGGCGACGTGGAAACGCCGGCGGGAAGCCTCGCGCTCACGGCCAATTCCTCGAACCCCGTCCTCGTGCCAATCGTAAATATTGCCTTCGGCGGCAGCGCGAGCAATCGGACCGCGACGATCACGCCGGCCGCGAATCAATTTGGCGCGACCACCATCACCCTAACCGTGAACGATGGCGCCGGCGGCATGGCCAGCAGCGTTTTCAACCTGGCCGTCCTGCCGGTGAACGATCCGCCGACGCTCGATGCCATCGGCAATTTGATGGTCAACGCTTCGGCCGGACCGCAGACCGTCAACCTGACGGGCATCAGTTCGGGCGCTGCCGACGAAACCCAAACGTTAAGCGTGACTGCCAGCTCGAGCAACCCGGGCGTGATTCCGAATCCAGTGGTGACCTACACCAGCCCCAGCGCCACCGGGCTGCTGACGTTTACGCCAGTGGCCGGCGCGAGTGGGACCGCGACCATCATGGTCACGGTGAGCGATGGCCAAACGAACAACAGCACCGTGACGCGGACCTTCATCGTGGCTGTCAACGGGAACCCGACGGTTTCGCCGGTGGCGACGCAGGTAATAAATGAGAACAGCGCCGCCGGGCCAATCGCCTTCACGGTCGGCGACCCGGAAACGCCGGCGGCGAACCTGGTGGTGAACGGGACCTCCTCGAATCCGAGCCTCATTCCGAACGCGAATATCGTCTTCGGCGGGAACAGCACGAACCGGACCGCAACCATCGCGCCGCTCGCCGACCAGATCGGCGAGGCAATGATCACGCTCAGCGTAACCGACGGGAATGGCAACTCGGCCAGCAATAATTTCCTCGTAGTAGTGAATTCGGTGAACCTTCCACCGACCCTCGATGCCCTGGCTGATCTCTCGATCGGCGAGGACGCAGGCCCGCAGACGGTCAGTCTTTCAGGCATCGGCTCCGGAGCGTCGAACGGGAATCAATCGCTCGCGGTGACGGCCGTTTCCAGCAATCCCGCGCTCATTCCCAACCCGATCGTGAACTACACCAGTCCGAATTCCTCAGGCTCGCTGACCTTCGCGCCGTTGGCTGATGCGAATGGTGCGGCGACGATCACCGTGAGCGTGAATAATGGCGGGCCGGTGAACACTACCGTGACACGGAGCTTCAACGTGACGGTCACTCCCGTGAACGATCCGCCCACCCTCAGCAACCTTCCGAACCAAACGATCGACCAAGGCACGACGACTGGGGTGCTTCCTTTCATCGTGGCAGATGTTGACACGCCGGTGGTGAGTTTGACGCTCGCCGGAGTTTCTTCCAATCCCACTCTCGTTCCCAACGCGAGCATCGTCTTCGGCGGAAGCGGGGCCATCCGCACCGTGACGGTAACGCCGGTGGCGAATCAGTTTGGCAGCGCGACGATCACCATCACCGTGAGCGATGGGGCCGCCGCCGGCAGTGCCAGCTTTTTGTTGACGGTCAATGCAGTCAATGGTTTGCCGGTCATTACGCCGATCGCGGACCAGGTGGTGAACGAGAATGGGGCCACGCCGCCGATCGCCTTCACGATCGGCGACACGGAAACCTCCGCGGCGAATCTGACGCTGGCCGGGAACTCGTCCAACCTGGGACTGGTTTCCAACGCCGGCATTGTGTTCGGCGGCGCAGGCGCGAATCGCACAGTGACGATCACCCCGCAGTCCAATCAGTTCGGGTTTGCGACAATCACGATTACGGTGGCCGACGCGGCTGGCGGCCGGGCCAGCACCAGCTTTCTGTTGACCGTCAACTCGGTAAATGTTGCGCCGACGCTCGACCCGATCAGCAACCTCACCACCAGTGAGAACGCCGGGCCGCAACTGATCAGCCTGACCGGGATCACGGCTGGCGCTCCGAACGAGAACCAGCCGCTGTTCGTGACGGCGAGCAATAACCAGCCTGCGTTGCTCCAGAATCTGGTGGTGAATTACGCCAGCCCGGCGACGGTCGCCACCCTCGGCTTCACCACCATGAGCGACCGCACCGGGACGGCCACCATCACGGTCACGGTCAACGATGGCCAGAGCGTGAACAATACCGTGGCGCGCACTTTCGTGGTCACCGTCAATCCGTCAATTTTATCCAATGCTCCGATACTGCGGATTGATCTGGCGGCGGGCGACCAGGTGGTGGTTTCGTGGCCGGCCGGCGCAACGGGTTACTTCCTCCAATGCCGGGCGAGTTTGTCGGCCTCGGACGGCTGGGTGGCCGTGACGAACGCGCCGGTCGTCATTGGGGACCGCTATTGGGTGACCAACGCCTTGAGTGGAAAGAGCAAGTTCTACCGCCTGGTCAGGCCGCCGCCGCTCAGCATTAGCCGGGCGAACGGCGCGCTGGTCCTCAGTTGGCCGGCAGAAGCGACCGGCTTTGTGCTGGAAAGCGCCGATCGCATGACCTCCTCAGCAGTTTGGGAAGCGGTGTTCGAGACTCCGATGGTGGTCGGCCAACAAAAGATGGTAACGATAAGCGGCGTGAGCGGAAATAAGTTCTACCGGCTGCGCGGCCACTGAGAGGGAAGCGGCTGCCAGCAGGCTCATTCCAATCGTTCCACTTGGATATTGGCCGGATCGATAACGCCGAGTTCGAGCAGTGCGGCATTCTGATAAAGCTCGACGTTATTGGTGAGCGACAACATTCCCGCCGCCTTGCGCTGGCGGTCGAGTTCTTGCAAGGAAAGGACATCCAACGCGACCGGATCGGCGCTGAAACGGAGTTCGTTCAGCGGTTCGGAATAGTGCAGCAGGACACGCTGCTCGCCCTCATACTGGCAGAGCAATGCATCGACAATGTTCACCGCCACGCGATCGCCGATGGCGGGCAGGGCGTAAATTTCCGGCACCGCCTCGGCTAACCGCGCGTTATCGGTCTCGAAACGGAAGAAGTTGTCCACGCTGCCCGCGGCCAGGCCGAATAAATTTCCAGCGACGCCGGCGCCGTGATGATTGAGGAGGGGGCTGATGTTGACGATTTTGGTCAGGCCCTTGGAGACCAGTTTCGAGGCGTAGGATTTGCGGCCGATACCCTCGCCTTTGCGTCCGAATTCGGAGTCGTCCCACAGCAGGTGTCCGAGCAGTTCCCGGTCGTAAAAGGTTTTTTCGTCGTAGCCCTCTTCCGCGGCCCCCGCGATGCGCACGCCGTAACGCGCCGCCAGCTCGAAAAACCCGGCGCGGCGCAAGTCGGCCCGATGCTTGTCCCAGATCACGATTTGCCGGGGGGGGATTTTTGCTTCCAGCAGGCCCTCCACCACCGCGGCCACGACGGCCGGCCGGGTGCCGCTCTGAGCGCCGGGCACGGAATAGACTTTGAGCCCAACGACATCCTGCGTCGATAACAGGCTGCGCCAGGCGGCCGCCGCAGTGGGTTGGTGCGTCAGGTTGGTCAGCGCCCGCTGCACCATCAAGCGGACCCGCTCCGGACGCGGTTCAAAGGCTTCGGTGGCTTCCGGGTCGCGCACGATGACCACCCGGGCGCGCGGGGTGACATTGTCGCGGGAAAACAAGACGCCCGCGCCCGGCGCCTGGGCCAGTACGGCGAGCGGCAGCCACCAGCCGAGGAGTCGGAGTGGCGCTCGCGTCTTCGCGGCATCAAACCGTGGGTTTCTTGACACGTTCAGGCGTGAATGTTACCACCCAAGGGAATGGCGACCAATAAAAAACTCGGCGCGATTCACGGGACGCTCGTTCTCCTGGCGGCCAGTTCGTTTCTTGTTTTCGGTTGCCGCCCGCCGGGGCCGACCGCGCTTTTGCAAGGCGAACGGGCCATCCGCGAAGGGAACCTCGAAGTTGCCGTCGAGCAGCTTCAAAAGGCGACCCGCCTGCTGCCGAAAAACGCGCAGGCTTGGAACCATCTCGGGCTGGCTTATCACGGCAGCCGGCAGCCCGCACAGGCCCTGCGCGCCTACCGCCAGGCGCTGGCTTGCGATTACAAACTGGCCGCCGCGCATTACAACCTGGGCTGCCTGCATCTGGAACAAAACGATCCCGCGGCGGCGGTGGATCAACTGACCAGCTACACGCTGCTTCAGCCCAAATGGGCCGACGGCTGGCTTAAACTTGGCGAGGCCCAGTTGTCCTTGCGGCGGCTCGACCTGGCGGAAAAAAGCTTCAAAACAGCCCTCGAACTGCGCCCGCGTCATCCCGAAGCGTTGAATGGATTGGGGATCATCGCGCTGCAACGCCGGCGGCCGCAAGACGCATTCAATCATTTCAATTTGGCGCTGGCGCAGAGTCCCAGTTACGGCCCGGCGCTGCTCAACCTGGCGGTCGTGGCGCAGCAAAACCTCTACAATCGGCCGCTCGCCCTGCAACGGTACCGGCAGTACCTGGCGATCCAGCCCCGCCCCGCGAATTGGGAAGAGGTTGCGGCGCTGGCCAATCAACTGGAGATGGAGTTAAATCCGACGGCCGCAAAAACCAATCTCGCAGCCACCCCGACGAATCCGGCGACGCGAAGCCCGACGACGGCTGCCGCAGCCGTTGGCGGGGTCCCGCGCACCAGCCAGTCACCTTCGGCGAGCGGATCGAGGTCCGCTCCTTCATCCAGTCCGCCGACTACGAATCGGATCTTGGTTGCCAGCAAGGCTTCCGCCCCGGAAAGCACCCGGACTATGCCGCTGGCCTCGAACAGAACCCAGGAAATCGAAGTGACGCGATTAGCCGACGAGCCGCTAATCCGACCGGCCCAGGAGGTCTCGCTCTCGCCGCCCACCCAGCCGGGGGCGCTCGATGATCGCGGAGAGACGGCGCCATCGCCACTGGCCGGCACCAAGCCAGATTCAAAGACGGACAAGCGGGGATTGATGGCGCGATTGATTCCGTTTGGTGGCAAGCCGAAGCCCGGGACGGACACCACGACCTCGGTGCCTTCGTCCGAGGTTGCGTTCAACGGGAGAAGCCCGGAGGGCGCGGTGGACACAAATGTGGTCCGGCCGGCCCCGCCGCCGATCGAGCGTTATGCGTATCGGACACCCAGCAAGCCGCCCGTCGGCAAGCGGCGCGACGCCGAGCCTTATTTTGCCGAAGGAGTCAAAGCGCAAAAGGCCGGCAGATTGTCGCAAGCGGTCGCTGCCTATGCCACAGCCACGCAAACGGACCCCAGCTACTTTGAAGCTTATTACAACCAGGGCCTGGCGGCTTACGAGCTGGGCAATTGGAAGCAGTGCCTTGTGGTCTATGAATTTGCGCTGGCGCTCCAACCGGATTCCCGCGATGCCCGCTACAACTTTGCCTTGGCCCTAAAGCAAGCGAACTATTTCGTGGATGCGGCGGAAGAGCTGGTCAAGCTTCTCAAGGAGGATCCCCGCGAGGCCCGGGCGCATCTATCACTGGCCAATTTGTATGCCCAGCAATTGAACAACCCGAAGCTGGCGCGGGGGCATTACTTGAAACTGCTCGAACTCGAACCGCACCACCCCCGGGCCGGGGAAATCCGCTACTGGCTGGCCACCAACCCGTAGCCCCCAAGCATCGTTTCGGCTCTGGGTCAGTGGCTGATTTGTGCGGCCTTCACGATTTCCGCCACCAGATCATCGACCTTCCACTCGTTCTCGGTGAAGATTTTTTGCACCCGGCCGCTGGCGTCCACCACCACCGTGCGCAGGTTGTGGCTAATGCCGCCTGGCTGGTTGGGGTCGGGTTTCCAAAAGAGCAGGCCGAATTGTTCCGTGATGGCCGTCACGTCGATAAGCTCGCCCGTGACAAAACTCCACCGTTTGGGGTCGGCCTTGAATCTTGCGGCATACGATTGGAGAACAGCCGGCGTGTCGTAGGCCGGATCGAAGGAGATGGTGAGCAGATGCCAGTTGGCGGGAGCATTGGGCATGCTTTGTAATTGGTGTTGCGTTTCCGCAAAGTTGCCGGACATGCGGGGACAGAAGGTCGGAAACGGGCAGCGAGTGAAAATGAAAGTAAACGCCAGCGCCTGGCCTTTGAAATCGCTCAAGCTGACGGCCTGGCCGAGTTCGTTCGTGAAATGGTACTCGGGCATCGGATCGCCCTCCTTCAACGGTTCCACTTCGCGCACACGGCGAAAACCGTCCGGCGCGGCGACGACGGACGGCGCAGTCGGGAGAGTCTTTTTTATCTGATCGATCCAACCACTGTCCGGGGTGACCATCATGCGGAAGGAAATGGCATCGCCGGGTTGCAGGCCAATGAGCTCCCGCGCGTCTTTGACGTCGAAAGGCATCGTCATGGCCGGCATGTAACCAGGGATTTCTTCGTGCGCGATGATCGCCTGTTGGCGTTCGGGTTTCAGCTCTTTGATCACGCCTTTGACTTGGAAAACCTGCCGGTCGCTGGTAACCACCCGCCACAGCGGAGGATTGTTCGCGGGCATCTCTCGGCACGAGAGGGCAAGTCCGGCCAGCACTGTGGCGGCCACCCAACGCGATATTTTTCTTCGAACCACGCAGCCATTTTTCCGCCGGAAATCGACGGATGGCAAGCATAGCTCAACGGGTCCGGGTAGGAGCGGGGGAGGAAGGTCCGGGCGGCAGTGCCAGGGCTGGCTTGTCGGTGTTCCGGCCGACCTGCCACCCGGAGTCTGTCATGACTTACTTCATCGGCAAACGGGGGAAGAAACTTTAGTGTCCGGCCGCGGCCAATAGACTCGATGAAACCGCCTGACTACGTGGAAGATCCGTACGAAATGAAACTTGAGGGTTGGCGCCTCCTGGGTTGGGCGGTGACGAGTTGCGCGGTTCGCGGATTCGGTCTGGGCCTGGGCAGCTCTTCGGGGAACCAGCGTCTGCGTGCTAACGACCATCCAAGCCTTTGAGGAATGCGAGGATCAAGTTGGGCAGCTCGTGGCTGTAGCCGCCTTCGAGCACGCCAACCACCGGGATGGCCAGTTTGCCGATCGACTGGCCGATCCAATAATAGTCTTCCTCCTCCAGGGTTTCCTGCGCGAGCGGATCGCGGGCGTAGGCGTCGAAGCCCGCGGAGAGCGCTATCAGTTCCGGTTTGGAGGTGGTGAGGTCCTTCAGCGCCCGAGTCAGGACGCTGCGATATTCCGTGCGCCCCGTGTGCGGCGCGACCGGATAATTGAAACAGTTGTTGCCAACGTTCCGGCTCCCGGTGCCGGGATAGCAAGGGTGTTGGTGGATGGAAAAAAAGGACGCGCGCGGCTGGCTCAGCAGGATCGCCTCGGTGCCGTTGCCGTGATGCACGTCGAAGTCATAGACCGCCACTTTCGCGGCGCCACCGGCCAGTGCCTGGAGGACGGCGATCGCGATTGAGTTCAGGTAACAGAATCCCATCGCCCGATCGCGCGTGGCATGGTGCCCAGGCGGGCGCAGCAGACTGAACGCCGTCTCGCCCTTGCGGGCCGATTCCAGCGCGGCGAGCGCGCCGCCGACCGAGCGGCGCGCATGTTCGGCGATGTTCGGGTAGGCGGGGGTGTCCCCATCGAAATCTTCCCGCTGCTCGAGCCGGGCGAGGTGCGCTTTGGAGTGGGCGCATAGGAGGATCTCCTCCTCGACGGGCAACGGTTCGGCCCAACTTATGGGCAGTTCTTTTTGGGCACGAAGCTTCTCCAACGATTTGGCGATGCGCGCCGGGCGCTCAGGATGCGCGCGGGATTCGTAGCCGGTGCAACGTTCGTCGGTAATGATTTTCACGCCTGGAATTGTGGGTGGAATTTGTCAAACTTACAGAACTGAATTTGGCCGGGGAGCGAGCTTCGAGCAGAAGTGTCTCGCGGAGCCGGCTCCACACGACCCGGCGTGTTGCCAGGCCGCAGGCGGCCGGGCCGAGGGGCGGGCTTTGGATCAAAAGTCCAGGCGCATGACGCGGATGACGGTACCCGCGGGCCACGTTGTTCGCGGCGGAACGTCCACCAGGCCATTGGCAGCAGCGAGGGAACCCAGCGAATGCGAGGCCTGCAGGCCGGCGGAGCGAACGTTGCCCGATGGATCGACCGTTACACGCATGAAGTGACGGCGGTCGCCACGATTGACCAACGATTCCGCCAAATGGCCGGAGTGGGCCGGCAGATCGACTCGCGTTGCGCCTTGCCAGCGCAACAAGGCGGGCCGCACCAGCAACAAGAAAGCCACCACGGCCGAAACTGGATTGCCCGGCAGCCCGAACAGCAATCTCTGTCTCCAGCGGCCGAAGACGAACGGTTTGCCCGGCTTCATGGCGACTCTCCAGAATTGGATTTCGCCGCCGATCTGCTCGAAAGCGTTTTTGACGAAATCGAGCTCGCCGACGGAAACACCGCCAGTGGTCACCAGCCCGTCGCACTCCGCTAGCGCCTGTTCGAGCATGGCCGTCGTGGCGGCGAGGGTGTCGGGCACCACCGGATACGCGCGCGGCAATGCTCCCGCGGCCGTCAACAGCGCGGCCAGTGCGGCACGATTGCTTTCGTAGATTTTTCCGGCGGGCAACGACTGGCCCGGCTCGACCAATTCGTTGCCCGTGGCCAGGAGACCGATCCGCGGCTGTCGCGCAACCTTCAGGGCTTTCAAGCCCACCGCCGCCAACAGGCCAACCCGCATCGCCGTCAGGCGATCGCCGGCCGCGAGCAATTCCGCCCCGCGCTTTACATCCTCGCCTCGCAGCCGCGTGTTTTCCCACGGCTTCACCGCTTCTCCGAACAACACCTGCGGCGGATCGGTGGCGCCCAACCGGACGTCTTCCTGCATCACGACCGCGTCGGCGCCGGGCGGCATGGCGGAACCGGTGAGGAGGCGGACGCACGTTCCCGGCCGGACCTTGCCTGCGAACGCCTGGCCGGCCGCAACTTGGCCCAGCAATTCCAGTTTTACCGGGGCTTCGGCGCGCGCGGACCGCAAATCAGCGGCGTTGACGGCGTAGCCGTCCATCGCGGAGTTGTCGAAGGGGGGAAGGTCGATCGGCGAAAGGATCGGCTCCGCAGCGACGCGTCCGACGGCCGCGTCCAGCGGAATCGGCTCAGGGGGTAAAGGGGCGAGCACGGCGAGAATGCGTTGGCAGGCTTGTTCCAACTCGATCATCGCGCGAGTGTCGGCTGGGCGCGGCGGGTTGTCGAATGAAAGCTGGTGGCGCGGCGCTGCCCCCTCAAACATTTTTTCTCCGATTACGCGAACATAGGCGAACATAAGCGAATTTAAGCGAAGATTTGCCTCTAATCCCGATTCGCGCTCACCCTCGTCATAAATGAAACAAGTGTTACAATCGCTCAAATCTTTGGCTTGCCCGCGCATTGTAGGCCGGCTCCCCTGACCCGGCGTCGTGTTACAATCGCTCAAGCCTTTGACTTTCCCATTCATCCAGTCACAACTTCCTCGTATCCAACGCGCTCGACCCAAATCGAGGTTCGTCCGTGCCAGTTTTGATCCAACGGCCCGCGCCTTGATCCGGGCTGGTCCATTTTTTTTGGTTGGATTTGGTTGGATTTGGTCGGATTTGATGCGATCCCTCGGATCCGATTTGATTCGTTTTTCATCATTTCGCCCATTTCGCACTCCCTGGTGGCCGTGCGCAGCGCCCACGGTGGCCGCGCGCAGCGCTCGCATTTGCATGGTTTCCATTGCGCCACGATAGATAACATAATCCGTTGGGAATGTCAACCAATTTCGTGAGGGACGACTGGCGGAACCGCCTAAGCCCCTCCGGCCCAGCCCTTAACGAAGGAAACGAAGCAATTGCGACCCCATGATTTTGTGCGTCCGGACAACACCCCCAATCGCCCCGAAAACCCAGCCCTCCGGGGGACCGCGACCGTCCCGGTCGCACCCGTCGGCGTCTCGCCGACGGAATCTGCAATCCGCAATCTGAAATCTGCCATCGGGCGGTGCTGAACCGCCCCTGTGGCCGCCCCCGCATTCCCGGCGTTGAAACGCCGGGCCATTCTCACGCTGTCCCTCCGGGACAAATACTCGCCTCTCCGCATGGTGACCGGCCGTAGGACCGCATTGTAAAGAGTTAACTGAGACAGCAACGTAACTCCTTCTCGCCCAGCGAGTTATCAAATTTCTCACTGTGAGAAATTTGATCTGTCCCTCTCGTTCAACGACCCGGCCGTGCCGGACCCCTAACAGCCCGTTGAAAAACGCCACTTCCCGTGGCAGCCGAGGTAACGAGGCTCACATTTCCTCGGAAAAAGCAGCGATCAGAGAGCCTCCTCACGTCGGCTGCTACTTTCTAAACAGGCTGTTAGTTAAGGACTCGTTCTCCCAACCAATTGCTGGCGAGCGTGTTACAAATCAGCGCACGACAAGTTCAAAAACGGATGAATTCGAGCGCCTCTGTAGGTCCTCGCAAACTGAGAGGCCCCGTTGGGCTTATCGGGAACCGCCGCGCTCTTAAGTAGCGTGTCCTCAAAGATTTACGCCTTAACTAAGTCCCATTCCCGTCAGGCGCGGCATCGCGCCGGTTTGAAAACTCCGTGGGGGCCTGCGGCGAGCGATCTTGGCACGGCCAAGGCGCAGTGGCCGCGCGCGGCGCCTCCGGTCAAATTTCTCACAGTGAGAAATTTGATAACTCGTTCGCCCAGAAGGAGTTATGACTGTGTCTCAGCTAACTCTTTACAATGCCCCCATCCCCCTCCCTGACCGACCCCAGCTCCGTCAGGAGCGCCATTCTTGTAGCAACCAAAACCAACGAAGCTCAAGCCCCGTAGTGGGCGGCCTGTTCAAAAAGTAGCAGCCGACGTGAGGAGGCTCTCATATCGCTTCTGTTTCCGAGGAAATTTGAGCCTCGTTACCTCGGCTGCTACCGGGAGTGGCGTTTTTCAACGGGCCGCTAGCGCCATTCTGACCACTTCCTGCATCAATTCTGCTCCAAAAAAGACGCGCCACAAGCCCACCGGCCGCGTCTTGCGACTCGAATAAGCCAGCCGCCCCGGCCCGGTTCGCCAAGCTCCTCATGGTCAACGTGTTCAAAGGAAAATCACGATCCCTCGACATTTTCTGAAAGATTCGGGGCAAACGCTTCGTATTAATGTACGTGAACACTCGACTGCTCTCCATGGAGGATTGGGAGGCCCATTTTGCCCACGCCCATTACCAATACGCCGCCCTGGCCAGCGAACTAGGCCTTTCCCACCGCACACTCCGCCGCCACAGGAGAATATCCCTGGTGGATCTTCGACTGAGGAGCAACGAAGCCAGACGGCCTTTTCCGCGAAAACCCTCCGGGCGGCGGGTCTTTTGTCCGTGGCCGGCGTTGGCTCGTTCCTTACAGCCCGCTGCGGGGATGCTCGGAACTCGCCGCCTTGGCCACGGCCAAAATCCCTCGCCGCAGCGCCCCTCGTAGTTTCCAAACAGGCTCTGAGCAGCCATTCGCCTGCTTAAAGCCGCGCAACAGCTCCGGACCGGCTTATCCGTAAAAGCGGTCGCCGCCCAATTCGATTTCAAGCAGCTCTCCCACTTTTCCGCCGCTTTCAAGTGCTTCCACGGCATCTGTCCAAGCCGCTATCGGCTGGGGAATGCCCGCCAGCGACTCCTCTTGGCCAAAGCCGCCGCACAGCGGCGCGCAGCCCCCGGCTGAGCGCCGTTCCGCCCCAATCCGCATTCCCCAGTGGTGCCCGCGCGCAGCGCCCGCAATCCGCAATTGATGGGCTTCCCCAATCCGCTTCGTTGCCTTCGTTGCCTTCTGTGCACGTATTCCCCCAATCGTGCAAAATGCCTTGTGAATAACTTGGCCGGTTTTGATAACTCTTTGTTGTGGCATTATCGCGGCCAAAGGCGTAGAACCAACATCGCGATGAAACCGTTTGACGAAATTATGAAAACCACCCTGCTTAACCTCCTCCCTTTACTCCTCGCCACCAGCGTCCGCGCCCTGGACGCCGTTCCCCAGGATGCCCCGGTCGCAGACGCTCCAAGCTTCGCTATCGCCGACCGCGGCCCGCACCATCGCATCTGGACCAATTCAGCCGGAGGCACTTACGAAGAATTAGCTACCGGCATGCACTTCTTTGACCAAAACGGCAACTGGGCCGAGAGCAGCGAGGAAATCCAGATCGTCAACGGTTACGGCGTGGCCCAACAAGGCCAGCATCAAGTAGTTATCTCACCTAACATCAATCAGGCCCCAGCCACCGACCTCCTGGCCCCCGACGGCGTCACCCGCTTGCAGACCCACATCCTCGGCCTCGCCTATTTCGACCGCGCTTCCGGCAAGAGCGTTATGATCGCCCTCACCAAAGACGCCATCGGCCAGCTCGTCGGCCCAAACGTCGTCCTCTACCCGGATAGCTTCACCGACTTCCGAGCCGACGTCCGCGTCGTCTATACCCGCTACGGCTTCGAGCAGGACATCATCCTCCGAGCGCAACCGCCTCCGCCGCAGAACTTTGGCCTCGACCCCAACAGCTCGAAACTCGAAGTCTGGACCGAATTCCTAAATCCTCCCATCCCGCAACAAACTCCCCTGATCCTCTACCAGGAGAACGATCCGCAGACCCGCCAGGCGATGGTGGAACCCGACCTCATCGACCACGCGCTCGACTTCGGCTCGATGGCCGTTGGGCAGGGCACCGCCTTCACCATCGGCGACGATCCCCGCAACCCGCTCAGCCCCAATGAATCGACCCCAATTTGCAAAGAGTGGACTCTCACCGATAATCGCGCGTTTCTAATTGAATCCGTGCCATATCCTAACCTCAAGCCAATGCTCGACACCCTCCCCGCCGTCGCCGCCGCCATCGGCAAGCCAAACAGAAACGCGCAAATGGCGGCGCTCAAAACCCCCCGTCACCCCGTTTCCCGCACTCAACTCGTCGCCCAACTGACCCGGCCCGCAGTGGCCGCGCGCAGCGCCGCCTTTTCGTCCTTTAGGTCCCACCTCGCCAAAGCCCCCATGCCCGTACAACGTGGCGTCACCCTCGATTTTCTGACCATCAACGCCAGTCAAACGAACAAGGTATTCCAGTCAGATACAACATATTACGTCTCTGCCCCAGTATATCTGTACGGCACGAACTCAGTTTTCGAGGGCGGAACCGTTTTGAAATACTCCCCCACGAACACCGCCAAACTCACCATCCGCAGCAGCAACCTCACCTGGCAAGGCACTTCCTACCGTCCGGTCATTCTGACCGCCAGAAGTGACACCACCGTTGGCGAAACCATCACCAGCAACACCATAACCAATTACGACACCGCCCTTTACATCGACGCCGCCAGCATGGGCACCAACGCCATCCTGCAAAATCTCCGCGTGGCCTACGCCACCAACGCCATCGTGCTAAACGGCAACACCGGCCACGTCATCAGCCACGCCCAATTCGTTAACTGCCAAACCGGGATTACGCCGCTGAATACCGTTTTCAGCCTCCGCAACGCCCTGTTCCACAACGTGTTGAACGTTTTCAACGCCGCCACCGCCAACACGTCCACCGGGAACTGCGAACACGTCACCGCAGACACCGCCAGTTGGCTCAACTACAGCAACTACCTCATCCTCAACCTCACCAACTCCCTGCTCGTCTCCGTCACGAACACGATCACCTTCAACAACACCAACGCCGTGAGCATCGTCACCAGCACCAACGGCGTTTGGCAGCCGGTCGGCGCCGGCTACCATTATCTGGCCGACAACACCTACCGCAACCTCGGCACCACGAACATCAACGCGAGTTTGGCCGCCGATTTGAAGAAAATGACCACCTATCCCCCCATCGTGCTGACCACCGATTTCACCGTGGGAACAACCCTCAACCCCCAGGCGGGCCGGGACACCGACACGCCGGATTTAGGCTGGCATTACGACTCCCTCGATTACTGCTGGAGCGGACTGAAGCTCACCAACGCCACCCTCACCCTCACGAACAGCGTGGCCATCGGGTTTTACGGCATCAAGGGCACCAGCTTGCGTGATGGGGCGCAGTTCGCCAGCCAGGGCACACCCGCAGCTTTGAACCGGTTGGTCCGTTATCCAGCGGTGCAGGAGCAGTCGATCGCCTGGGGCGCGGCCGGCAGCGGCAAAAGCCTCTTTGACGTCACCAACAACGTCGGTCCGCGGCCCACCATCTATCTGCGGTTCACGGATCTATCGCTCCTGCCAGCGGATGCGAATATTTACGATTACGGCCAATACAATGCCGTCAGCAGCATCATCTTTCGCGACTCGCAGATTCGCGGCGGGACCCTTTCCATCGGCACGTACTTCCTGCAGGCCGCGCCCACTGTTGGCTTGACCAATAATCTGGCGCAACGGGCCACCATCACCCTCTCTTGTGACGTCGGCGGGTCGCAGGTCTCACTGCCATCATATCTGCACAACAATCTTTTCCGCTTCGGCTCTGCCACCTTCAACAACGCGACGAGCAAAGGGACTTTCGAGATCAAAGACAACCTGTTCGACACCGTGACCCTGAGCGGCAACGCCGGGACCCAGGGTTACACCAACTCCTACAACGGCTACTACAACACGACCCAACTGCCCGGCGCCACCCACTCCGTAACCCTGACCGTCGTGGATTACAAAACCGGCCCCCTCGGCACCTACTACTACCCCACCAACGGCGCCAGCGGCGGCCTGACCAACCTCATCAACGCCGGCAGCACCACCGCCGATCTCGTTGGCCTCTATCACTTTACGACGAGCATCGGCCTCACAAAAGAGACAAACTCAATCGTCGATATCGGGTACCACGTAATTGCTACCGACGCCAACGGCAATCCCATCGACACCAATGGGGACGGCATTCCCGATTACCTCCAAGACGCCAACGGCAATGGCGTCGTCGATTCCGGCGAGACCAACTGGCAAAGCCCGGGAGATTTGGGCCTGAAAGTCTGGATCACCGAGCCTAAGAACAATAGCAACCTGCCGTAGCCGTGAGGTTGAGATTCCTAAACGTTCACACATTTCGAAAAGAGGAAACAAACTATGAAACCAACTGCGATTATCAGCGCCGGCTGTGATCTCGTGAGCGCAGCTCCAAACCTGTTCACACCTCGTTCCAAAGCAAAACTCATGCGATGGCGAATGGCACCCTTAATGCTGGTCTTACTTACATCCATGGGTAAGGAGCTCGCGGCACAAGATTCGTCCACTGATGCAAGCCCTGCATCTCCAGTCGCACTGCCCGACGGAACCAGTGATTGCTGCACGCTTCCCTCAGGCGCAGTGGTCTGCAATAGTTGCTGTGGAGGGGGAAATGGCAATAACAACGACCCGAATAGGCCCATCTTTCCAACCGACAGCAATGCCGCACTGAACAGCGCTTACGCTAGACACTTCACTGGTGTTCCAGTTGCTCTTCCAGGCTGGCTGGTTTCTGAGCCAGCCGTTGACTTGTGGCTCGCCGACACGCCGCTCAAATACAGAACAAGTCGCGGCGCTCCGGTAAGCTTCAGCCTCTACTACAAAAATCGACACGGCAGCCAAAACGACGTTGACAACGGGCAAAGCGCGATTTTCAGTCTCGGCTACCATTGCCACGCGCCGTGGCGCTCATACGTTGAGGCCATTCCCGGCCAGAGCACAAACTTTTGGGTTTACGTTGGAGATGGAACAGCGCGCCAATACACATTGGGGAACGTCGATTATCTCAAGCTGGCCACACTAACCCAAATCTCTTCCACTAATGTATTGCAATTCCGGGACGGATCAACGAACGAGTATGGCCTGACGACGACTATCGGCGGTGTTACCCGCTATTTCCTGACCAAGCAAGCGGATCCCCAAGGTAATGCGTTCACGTTCCAATACCTAGAGACCAACAACACCATCGTCCTCAGCTCGGTTACGGATGTGGATAACCGAACCTTAACATTTCAGTACGCCACTGCCGGCATCTATTCTAATGTCATCACTAAGGTCATCGGTCCGTACGGGTTGACCAACTCGCTCCAATACGACTCGTCCGGACGCCTGACAAATCTCACTGACGTGATCAATCTAACCAGTAGCATGCAGTACGACAGCACGTCCAACCTCACGGCGCTCATTACACCATACGGCACCAACAAGTTTTCCTACTTTTCGATCTCCAACCAAATGTACGCCGTTCAGGTGACCGAACTGGACGTCCGGAAACATTTGTACCTGTTTTACTCGCTAGTCGAGGGCGGCAAGGTTCCAAGTAACTATTCTAGCTATGTTCCTAGCACGACTAATGCGTCGTACTTCTCCATGGCCAACACGTTTGATACCACGAACACCGATCATCGCAATACCTTCTACTGGAACCCTCGCCAGTACGCACAATTGTCCGACGAGGTGCGCACCAACCTGGACAACGGCAGCTTCAATGTGAGCAACCTTACCAGCGGCGACTATCTCAAAGGTCGTCAAGCCCACTGGCTGAAAACCTCCGACGGCACTCAAACCGGAACGTCCCTTTCTCTCCTCCGTGATCCAAGTCCTGATGGCGCGCTGCAGGGCCAAATCAAATGGCTCGATTACGTCAACAAAACCGGCGGCGCGGCCGACACGGAAGGCACCATGTTCCTCCCTCGTTACAGGGCGTGGAAACTCCCGAATGGCGAGTCGCGTTTCAGGTATTCGGAGCGTAACAACCTAGGCTATGCGACCAACAAAATCGAGACGTACACCGCCCCCGACAGCACCTGTCAGGTGCGGACGAACCAATTCGTTTATGCCAGCAACAATATCGACCTGGTCAAACAAGTGCAGCTTTTGGGGAGCACGTCCAGGCAGGTCAGGAGCAATGTTTTCAATAGCGCCCATTTAGTGCTGACGAATTATGACGCACTGAACCAGATGTCCACATATTCGTACAATGCAAACCAACAATTGGTGACGACCGTCACGCCTGCCAGTCTGACGCGGAGCAACGTATATGCCACCAGCGGCACGTGCTCGAATTTCCTCACCCAGGCAATTGACTTGGAGATCAGCGGAACGAACTCGTACAGTTACACCAACGGCTATGTCTATACCGTGACCGACCCTCGCAGCCTGACGATGACAAATAGTTGGGACGCCCTTGGCCGATTGACACAGACGAGCTACCCGGACGGCACATCGGTAAGCCGCACATACAACATCCTCGACCTCGTAACAGTAGTGGACAGGATAAACGCTACCAATCAATATGTGTACGACGGCTTTCGGCAACGGACGCAAGGGATTGATCCTCGCAACGGCACGACGATCTACAGTTACTGCAATTGCGGCAGTTTGGATTCGATGACCGACACGTCTGGCAAAACGACCCTTTTCACTTACGATTTGCAGGGCAAATTGTGTACCACCAGCTACCCTGGGACCGGCTCTGTGACCAACAATTACAACCTGATGCGCCAGATCACCAACGCGATCGACAGTGCAGGTGCGAGCGTGACCAACTGTTATAACAATCAGGGACTGGTGTGCGTCGTCAGCAATGCGTTCGGATGCGTGAGGTTGCTCACGTTCGACATTGAGGACCATGCGACGAGCATTACCGATGCCAACTCGGTCAATAACCAGTACACCTACGACCCTTTTTCGCGTGTGACGCAACGAACCGACCCGAACAACCAGACGGAGACCTTTTCGTACTCCAGTCTCGGTCTTGTCGCCTATACCAACCAACTGGGGCAATACCGGAATTACCAGTACGACGTGGCCGGGCGAAAGATCGCCCAAACGAACGGCAACGGCGAAGTGATCGTCTATACGTACAACGCCGCCGGGGACGTCCAGGCGCTGTCCGATGGCAAAGGCCAGACCACGAGCTGGGGGTATGACCAGTATGGGCGGGTGAACTCGCAGACCAACGCGGCCGGAACGCAAGTGCTTACCTATCAATATGATGCGAATGGACGGCTTACGAATCGCTGGAGCCTGGCCAAGGGAAGCACCACGTACAAGTACGATTTGGCTGGCAATTTGACGAACATTGTTTATCCTTCGAGCGGATCAATAACGATGCAGTACGATTCGAACAATCGGCTGACGAATATGGTCGATGCCGTCGGCACCACAATATTTGCGCACACAGATTTCGGCGCGCTGCTCAGCGAAGATGGCCCCTGGGCGAACGATACCGTGAGCTACACTTACACCACGAACCGCCTGCGCGCCAGCCTCAATTTGCAGCAACCGAATGCTTCGGCCTGGGTTCAGACCTACACATATGACGGCGCCAAGCGCCTGAGCAGTGTCAGCTCACCTGTCGGCACTTTTGGGTACCTTTATGATCCCTCCGGCCATCTTCAGGTGGGCAACGTCAGCCTTCCCAACACGAGCTACATCACGAACACGTATGACAGTTTATCGCGGTGGACCGGCACCTATTTGAAGAACAGCGCCGGGACCACGCTGAATTCGCACGCCTACACGTACGACAATGCCAGCCGCCGCGCCCGCCAGACGAGAACTGCCGGCGATTATGTCGATTACACTTACGATGCGATCGGGCAGTTGAAGTCTGTGGCAGGAAAAGAATCGGGCGGCAGCCCAAGCCGTTCGCAGGAGCAGTTCGGGTATGCGTACGACGCTGCCGACAATCTCAACTACCGGACGAACAACGCACTTCTCCAGACGTTCAATGTCGATAACCTGAACCAACTCACCACCGCAACGCGCAGCGGCACGTTGACCGTTGCCGGCACTACAACCAGCAGTGCGACGAATGTTACAGTGAATAGCCTGACGGCAGATCGGTATGCCGACAACTCCTTTTCCCGAACGAATCTAACGCTCGTGAGTGGGAACAATACGTTTACGGCCGCTGGCAAGGACAACTTTGGCAGGCAGGATTCGCAAAGCATCACCGCTAACCTTCCCACTACGGTAACCTACACCTACGATGGCAATGGGAATTTGACGTACGATGGCAACCGCGCCTTTGATTATGACGATGAGAACCAACTGATCCGGGTGACTGTGACCAATAACTGGAAGAGCGAATTTACGTACGACGGTAAGATGCGACGGCGAATTCGCAAGGAGTTTTCGTGGCAGAATAGCGGCTGGGCTTTGTCGAATGAAGTCTATTACGTCTATGACGGGAACCTCGTGATCCAGGAGCGCGACGCTAACAACGTGCCCACCGTCAGCTACACCCGCGGTCGCGATTTGAGCGCCAGTTTAGAGCGCGCCGGTGGAATAGGGGGGTTGCTGGGGCGGACTGATCATTCGACGATCACGCCTCAAAACGCGTTCTATCATACTGATGGGAATGGAAACGTAACGATGCTCATCAACATTTTGCAGCTAGCTGCGGCCAAGTATTTGTACGATCCCTTCGGAAGTACACTATCGAAAGTCGGGCCTCTTGTGGATGCCAACGTGTATCGTTTCTCGACTAAGGAAACGCATCCAGCATCTGGCCTAGTTTACTATCTCTACAGGTTCTACGACTCAAGTCTGCAGCGGTGGCCAAGCCGCGATCCCCTGCTGGAAAGAGGGTTTGAAATTAAGCGTAAGCATAGCGGCGCGGAAAGCGCCCGGCTCAGGAAGAGAAATGTCTACGGGGCAGTAGGGCCAAACCTTTATTGGTTTGTGAAGAACGACCCTATCCGCAATAACGACGCAGCAGGCCTGATGATAGATTCTCAATATGAATACTATTGTAGGCCGATCTGCCCGAAAGATCCAGTTTGTGTGGCAGGCTGCTTCAACACGTACGCGGACAGGGTGGACGAAATTGAAGATGAGACTCTCGGGTGTTTGGCAGCAGTCCTAGTCGGCTGCATGGAGGTTGAGCCTGCCAGTCGATCTTATTGCGCTGGGTTAGGGTTTGTGGGCTGCGGCATATATGCGGCTGGGGCGGAGGCCCTGGCGCTGCTTGACTATTGGTGGTGCGTTGACGGTTGCCCGTGCAAGTAACGGGTGTGAGGAACCAAAAATGGACCGGCGGTACATTTTGAGAGTTGGCGTGTTGACCGTCCTGAAAAGCTTAGTCCTCTGCTTCTTGGTGGCGCTGGCGCTCGCATCAGTTACTGGTTCTGAATTGCGGTTTCCTTGGTACTTGATAATTCCAGTGAGCTGTTACTCCTTTTTTCGCGGAGTCGATGCGGACTGCCGACGTCGGTCCCAATCGGCGCAAGAATCGTCGCAATCAAGGCCTCCATCAGAATGAGCGGCTCTTTCCTCTAATCCTCGCGTGAGCGCACTGCACGGAGGCAGGCATTTTTCGTTGAGGGTTTTCGTGATAAAACGGTAAAATGATGGTATTTAGCTATCGAGACTTCTGCAAAGCAGGTTCGAAAACGGTTGATCACTGAGGATCAGTGAGCCACGGGCACGACGACCGACGCACGGTTCTGACTGCTGGTCACCCTGATGACTTCGACACAAGCGAATGATTCTCTAGAGCAACTCGACCGAGCACGGGGGCGGAGGGTCACTACGCAGGCGTTGCCAGCGACGAATCCGCCGACCACCGATGGGTCGCCACAGCCGCCGCGGGTGTGGTTCAAGATGGGTTTACGGCAGTTAGGCTATGCTTTGTCGGATGCGCAATGCTAGGAGCGGGTCGTCGATCGGCTTAGCTTGCGGCGTTTTGTTAGCGTGGGATTACAGCACCAGGCGCAAGGTGAAACGACGCGGATACGTTGTCGTCCGAAAGGGTCGGTCTAGAAAAATGATGGTTTGAGCCTATGCAGAAGACCGTGCTAACTTATGACAGTCGGCGTGGCGCGGGGACCCAGGCCAGAGCATGAACGTTTCATCTCTTCTTCTCATGGTTATGAGCGGAGCCATAGGCTCGTCTGGCGACCGAGCCATAGGGGCAGTTGGCCCAAGCGAAATGTTCTTCCCCAATGCAACAATTCCTCTTCTGCATATTCGACTCGATGAATCGGCACTGACACAGTTGCAGCTGCATCCTCGCTGGTACGTGACTGGATCAGTCATCGAAGGGCGACGTATTTATCATGACGTTGGCATCCATTTAAAGGGCAACTTCGGCACTTTTCAGACCGCCGAGAACAAGCCGTCTCTCACTCTAAGCTTCGACAAGTTCGTCAAGGGCCAAAAGTTCCACGGATTGGAGAAGTTACATTTGAACAATTCTGCACAGGACCCCAGCTACCTGTCTGAATGCCTTTGCCGCGAATTGTTCGCATCGGCCGGGGTGCCGGTCGCGCGGGCGACGCACGCTCGTGTGGAGATTAACGGGCGCGACGTCGGCCTGTATGTCCTGGTGGAGGGTTACGACAAGGCTTTTCTTCGACACCACTTCAAGCAGCGGAACGGGAACCTCTACGACAGCGAGTTCCGCCACGACATCATCGACCCGCTCAAAAGGCATTCGGGCACTGGTCCCAATGACCACGCCGATTTGAAAGCCCTGGCAGCGGCCTGCGCGGAGTCTGGTCCCGATATTCGCCTGGCCAAGATCGGATCGATCTTGGATTTGGACCGATTCTATTCCTTTCTGGCTCTGGAATTGATGATCGGGCATTTTGATGGCTACGCCCAGGCCGTGAACAATTATTGGGTCTATCACGATCCCGGCTCTGGAAAACTGGTTTTCCTCCCGCACGGCATGGACCAGATTTGCCCGCAGCCGCAGACTTCGTTGTTTCCTGAACTTAAGGGCATCCTCGCCCAAGCAGTGCTTGAAACCGCAGAAGGCCGAAGGAAGTTCCGAGAATACTGCACGCTCTTGTTCACCAACCATTTTTCCGGTCTGTCGAACCGCGTTGAACAGTTGCGCCAACGAATTCGGCCCGAGCTGGCGAAACTTGGCGCGAATGCCGTCGCACAGCACGACCGCGCAGCCGCCGCTTTGCAGCAGCGGATCATCCAACGCATGGAGGATCTGCGCAAACAATTGCTTGTCCCTCCGCCCAGCCTGACTATTTTAAGCCCCGCCAGAGAAGTGGTGCTGACGAACTGGCTCGGGAACGTCGATAAAGGCTGGGCCAAACTGTCCGAAAAGGCGGCCCAGAACGGAACAAAGATTCTCCAGGCTTTGGTGGAAGCGCGTGGCGCGACGGACGAGACCACGACCGGCGCTGACACTCACGCCAGAGAAGAAGGCGCAGCCGAGGTGACGGCCGAGGCGGTTTGGGAAACGCGGGTGCTCTTGCCGGCGGGGCAGTACCGAATTTTGGCCAGGATTGCCGCCGATCAGCCTGTTTTCCGAGGCCCTGATCTTCCGATCGTCGTGAAACTGTGGGGTGGCCGGGACTTGCAATTCGAGAGCACCCGAGAAGATGCGCAGCATTTGGCGGTTGCGCACACCTTTGAGCTAACATCCGAAGCCCCCGAAGAAGTCTTGGTTCAATTCAAACTGCAAAGTTCCGGCGATCCAATCGTTTTCGACGTCGGTCCTGTAAGATTGCTGCGGGTAGAGTGAACCATCGCGGCGTTCGACGAAGCGCACCGATTTTGCCTACGACTCGGTGAACCGGCTCGTCACAACCACGCGCCTCAGCATCATAACTTCCAACGCGCTGGATGCCGCGGATCGCATCCTGGCGCAAACCCGCAAAGGAACCGATGGAAGCCTGATCACCCTGCGAAGGCGGGGCTACGATGCCGCCAGCCGCCCGACCAGCGAGACCAACGCGCTCAACGGCGTCACCACCTACTCCGAAGCCCTGGATGCGAACAGCCAGCGAGTCAGAACAACCACGTATCCGGATGGAGGGACGCGCGTCGAAACCTATTTCCGGGACGGCCAGCCCGCCAGCCGGTCCGGCACGGCCTCGTTTCCCGCGCGCTACGAATACGGTTCCGTCCAGGATAATTCGATTTACCGCGCCTTCTCCAAGGAAATCAGACTCAACAGCGACGGAACAGACACCTCCGAATGGATGACCAATTACCTCGATGCGGTGGCCCGCAGCTACAAAACGCTTTACGCGGCGGCGCAGGCGCCGTTCCCGTATCGCCAATCCTTCTACAACAATCTCGGCCAGCTCTGGAAGGAGCGCGACCCGGACGGCGTGGTTACGCTGTATGGATTCAATGCAAAAGGGGACCGGGAATACACCTGCATTGATTCTAATCTAAACGACATCATCGACCTCAGCGGCCTGGACCGAATCACCCAAACCACCGATGATGTCCTGGCCAATTACAGCACCAACGTTGTGCGAACGCGCACCTTCGTTTGGAGCACCAACGCCGACAGCACCGCAACCCTCATTGCCACGCGAGAAACGTCCGTCGAAGGATCGCGCACCTGGACAACCACCCCCGCCGGCGTCAATCTGAACTGGACCCGCTACTCCAATGGTCATCGCTACGTCACCAACACCGCGCCCGACGGATCGTACTCCGTCAGCGATGTTTATCAGGGACGCTTGCAATCGCTCACCCAAAAAGACTCGTCGGGAGCGCAAATCGGCCAGACGACCTACGGCTACGATCCCCACGGCCGGCAGAACGCCATGACGGACGCCCGCAATGGCACAACGACAGTTGCCTTCAACAACGCCGATCAGGTGGCAAGCGTCACGACCCCGCCGCCGGGCACCGGCGCCAGCGCCCAAACCACGATCACATATTACGACACGATGCTCCGGGCCACGAACGTGGTCCAACCGGATGGCGCCAGCGTCACCAACCTGTTTTATCCGACCGGTCTGCTCATGAAAACGTCCGGCGGCCGTACTTACCCGGTGCAATACACTTACGATCCTCAAGGCCGCCTGCAAACCATGACCACCTGGACCAACTTTGCCGGCAGCTCCGGCGCGGCCGTCACAACCTGGAATTACGACGCCCCGCGCGGGTGGCTCGCGAACAAGCGTTACGCCGACAACACCGGCCCGGACTATACCTACAGCGGCGCCGGCCGCCTCTCGACCCGGCAATGGGTGCGAACCGTTTCGGGCGGGGCGCGCCTCACGACGACCAGTTCGTACAACAACGCCGGAGAGCTTTCGGCGATCAGTTACAACGATGGAACTACGCCTTCCGTGTCCTACAACAACGACCGGCGCGCGCGGCTGGCCCAGGTCGTGCGCAACGGAATCACCACCACGCTCACGTACAACGATGCCAACCAGCTTCAGGGAGAAATCTACAGCGGCGGCGTCCTGGGCGGCTTGATCGTGACCAATCTGTACGATTCGTTCCTGCGTCGAACCGAAGTGGCCAGCAAAAATGCCTCGACCCAACTGGCCGCCACTGATTACGGGTACGACACCGCCAGCCGCCTCCAGACGGTGACAGCCGGCGTGAATTCCGCCACATATTCGTACCTTGCCAACTCTCCGCTGGTGAGCCAGATTACATTCAAATCGAACACGATTGTGCGCATGACGACGACGAAGGCATACGATTTCCTGAATCGGTTGGCTCAAATCTCATCCGTGCCATCCGCGTCATCCGTGGTCAGCTTTTCATACGCCTACAACAGCGCCAATCAACGAGTGCGAACCACGCTCGCCGACAGCTCGTACTGGGTCTATGAGTACGACAATCTCGGCCAGGTAAAGACCGGCAAACGCTACTGGTCCGACAACACGCCGGTGGCCGGCCAGCAGTTCGCCTACGGCTTCGACGACATCGGGAACCGGACTTCAACCAAAGCCGGCGGCGACGCCAACGGAGCCAATCTGCGAACGGCAAATTACACGGGGAATAATTTGAACCAGTACTCGCAACGCGACGTGCCCGGCACCGTGGACATCATCGGCGCGGCCACCGCAACGGCGACAAACGTCAACGTCAACAATCAATTGGCGTATCGTAGAGGCGAGTATTATCAGGTGCCGCTCTCGATCAACAACGCCTCCGCGGCACAGTGGCCCAGCGTGACGAACCGGGCGGTGCAAAATGGCACGACCAACTCCGTCACGGGCAATGTGTTCCTCCCGCAAACACCCGAGGTCTTCAGCCACGATGCCGACGGCAGCCTCACCAACGACGGCCGCTGGGCGTTCACCCGGGACGGAGAAAACCGGCTGATCGCGATGGCGGCACCAACCACAGCGCCAAGCGGTTCCTGCAAGTCCCTCACCTTCGCTTATGATTACCAAGGCAGGCGCATCAGCAAAGTGGTGTCGAACTGGACCGGCAGCGCCTGGTCGAAGCTGAGCGAACAGCGATTCCTCTACGACGGCTGGAACCTGATCGCCGACCTTGACGCCAACAACAACCTGTTGCATTCCTATTCCTGGGGCTTGGATTTAAGCGGATCGATGCAGAGGGCAGGCGGCGTGGGTGGACTCATTGGCATCACGGTGCAAAGCGGAACGAACGCGGGCAACTATTTCCTTGCCTACGACGGAAATGGGAACACCGCTGCGCTGGCCAACGCCGCGGATGGAACAATCGCCGCTCGCTACGAGTATGGTCCCTTCGGTGAACCGATTCGAACCAGCGACGGCGGCGCGAAAGAGAACCCATTCCGCTTCTCCACGAAGTTCTCAGATGATGAATCGGACCTGGTCTATTACGGCTACCGGTTCTACAGTCCGATCGCAGCGAGGTGGCAAACTCGCGACCCCATCGGGGAGAGCGGTGGTCAACATTTATACACATTTGTTCAGAACGACGCTCTAAACCAGGTCGACCCAACTGGGCAGTCCGGAATACCAGGCCGGATACTGATAGACCCGTACAGGCCAGCAAACAAAGATAAGTGCTGTCTCTGTACGCCTCCTGGACAAATCGATTTCACCGCAGGAGATAACGGAAGTGGTAGCGGTCAATTCAAAATGCAAATCACTTTTGTCAAGAAGCAGGGCTGCTATTCCGACCTGCAAATACGATGGTGGAGTTGCTGGCGAGTAGGAGGGGTCTGCGGCGTGCTTCCCTGTAATGATAGCACAACGTGTTCGTTTGCATCAAAAGCTGGAAACACGCATGATATAGGGATTCTCGTCCGTTGGCTCTCATGCAAGGATTTCAGGTGGACTCCAGATCAGAAGGGTGGATCGCTTTACTGCCGCGTCGAGCCAGGCTATTGGGGATTTGTGTTCGGCAAGTGGATTTGCGATTGACAAGGCGCATGCAATTATGAAGGCGCGATGTCCTTGGTTGGTGGGGCTTGTCATTATCACGGGAGTAGGCTGCGCTTTTTACCTTAATCGCCGTTACTACGATCTCCTTGTGCGTTCCAGGTACGAGTGCCCGATGCGCTTGACAGGTCTGTGGTTAGCTATCGGCGCCCAACGCGACGGGGAAGGATCCTACCCAACCAACCTGAGTTTTGCCGCTGAGGCGTTTACACCCTCACCGTCAAAAAAACGGTTGCATCTGCACCCGCTTCTATGCTCTGGGACCGAAACTGAGTGGGGACCACCGACGAAGGCCGATCAATGGTCCGATTATCTTTATGTGAACTGGTCAAAATGGTTTCCGGGTTCGAACGCCGTTCCAGATGGTTTCCCTCTCGTATACGATCGACGGCTGTCTAACCACAGCGAAAAAGGAATCTACGTACTGAGAACCGACGGATCAATTCTTTGGGACGGCGGGGCGAGATGGTTAAGGACCTTCGCCGAAGCACATACGAATTTTCAAATCCCGCTGCCCGAGTAGGGCTGGCCCAATTGCTCCTAGCAAGAGGACACTCAAATCGAACACGATTGTGCGCATGACGACGACCAGGCAATACGATAACCTCAATCGATTGATCTCCATCTCCTCGGCGGGGACTGGTTCCGGCGCGCCCCAAAGTTCCTTCGCCAACGCGTACAATGGCGCAAATCAACGGACGCGCGTGAACCTGGCCGACGGGAGTTTCTGGGCCTACGAATATGACGCGCTCGGCCAGGTCAAGAGTGGTAAACGGTACTGGAGCGATTGGACACCGGCGGCCGGGCAGCAGTTTGAATACGCCTTTGACGACATCGGCAACCGCACCAGCACAAAGGCCGGAGGGAACTCGGCGGGCACGGCTCTGCGCGCTGCAACGTATTCCGCGAACACCCTCAACCAGATCACCCAGCGTGACGTCCCGGGCGCGGTGGACATCATTGGCGCGGCCACGGCCACCGCGACAAGTGTGACGGTCAACAATCAACCGGCTTACCGCCGCGGCGAATATTACCAACTGGCGCTCTCGATCAATAACGGTTCGACCCCGCAATGGACGAGCGTGACAAATCTTGCAGTACAGAGCGGTACGACAAACACCGTTATCGGAAACAGCTTTCTGCCACAGACAGCGGAGATTCTCAGCTACGACGCCGACGGGAATCTCACCAACGACGGGCGCTGGATGCTGACTTGGGACGCTGAGAATCGCCCAACCAAGATCGAGAGCCAGGCCAGCGGGCCGTTGGCCTCCAAGCGCAAGATCACCCTTGATTACGACTGGCGGGGCCGGTTGATCCGTCGCACCGAATACAACGGGGCGTCGGGAAGTTACCTCGTCACCAACGACGTGAAGTTCCTGAGCGACGGCCTGCATTGCATTGCGGAACTCAATGCAACGAATAACGCGCTCCTGCGGTCTTATCTGTCGGGCAGAGATGTCAGCGGCACGATGACCGGCGCGGGCGGAGTCGGAGGCCTGCTTGAGATCAACAGCGTTTCGAACGGAGTCCATTTCTGTGCTTACGACGGCAATGGCAACGTCACCGCCTTGGTCAAGGGCACAGACGGAACCAGTTCGGCGAATTACGAGTTCGATCCGTTTGGACAGGCAATCCGTTGCACGGGTGTAATGGCCAAGGAGAATCCCTATCGCTCTTCCACGAAGCGAACTGATGACGCAACGGACCTGGTGCACTATGAGTTTCGTATCTATCGGCCGGCGACAGGGAGGTGGCTAAGCCGCGATCCGATCGATGAACGCGGAGGATTCCATTTGTACGGATTTCTTCGGAACTGGCCCACGGGCAATCCCGATCTGCTCGGTTTGACATTTAATTGGGATCCTCCTTATCTGTATACCCGGACAACTTATATCGCGACCCCAGACGGTGGAAGGATCTACGGGCAGACTGATTGGTACTACTTTCATCCACAGGTGAAAGTGTGGGGGTGTCTTGAGCCTTCGGGTGGTTGCTGCGGCTACAAGCTTAAGGTCTATGGCAGCGCGAAAGTTTGGGCTTGGTGGGTCTTTGATCAAGATTGGGCTAGGGTCCATGAAATGCAACATGTGAACTGGCATTATTTTCCTGCCTACGCAAGCTTTAAGGAAAATGCCGAGGCCTATGAAGCCGTTTGTTTCAGCCGCAAAGAAAAGGCTCTTTGCATCAAATCCGTGATCGAAAACCAAATGAAAGATCTCTATATGGTTCAAGCTTACACGCAAGGTTCGTACTTTGATTGCCAGACATGGGGGGAAAAACGACCCTAACAGCGAGCCGTGCCAGGATTATAGGGCTGCCGTGACCGCTTACATCATAGACTTGCAGCTTCTTTCGAACGCGCTCAACAACTGCAATGCAATACAATAACACAGAAAGCGCATGAAACGTACCACTCCTCACTTGATTCTTATAGTGCTGTTGGGCGTGATAACCCTGTCGTCGGACGAAACCAAGAATACTCTCACGCCGAACTCAAAAACGATCGGAATCATCATTCGCGACAAAGGCTGGACAATTGACGAGCTGAATCACGTAGCCTGGGAATATCTTTGGAAAAACGGCAAGTTACCGAACGGAGTGAAATTCGTCGAAGCTAGCGTGCATATTATGCTCGACGACAAGGACATAATGTGTGAGTTCACCTACCACCAAGGTTTTGGGCGAGCGCTTTGGACCGTCAAGGTCGGCCGTGACGGAAAAGTCAGAGGTTTTGAAACGGCAATAATGAAAGAAGGGCACCGAAGCCTGGAAGAAAAAGGGGTCAGATCTGAATGGCACTTAGATAAGTCCTAAAACTTTGCGGCTTAGCCGCTTGCGTCGCTGGGCGTGAGGCAGGTTCGCAAACAGGATTCGCCGGGAGAGGGTTTCCATTTTCTGGATTGTTTTCCATA